>CAFBLU010000007.1_pt1 | contig 65004 bp, 61 predicted proteins | sample 7268271 | NCBI WGS metagenome assembly CAFBLU01 (sample SAMEA6814044, study PRJEB35770) | freshwater metagenome | biome: Freshwater; feature: Freshwater reservoir; material: water | place: Czech Republic | collected 2017-05-23 | depth 30m m
GCAACGGCCAGTAGACGCGGACGCCAGTCGTCCCCTGAGGCAACCCTTGCGTGCGCTCTTACAACGAGGAGGGTGACTCCGTCCTCCAGCCGCAGGCCCATCTCGGAGGCTCGTGCGTTGCCGTCCTCTGCGCTGATGATCGAATCTGAAAGCGCGTCCTCCAAAAACGACCCGAGGGCCTCCTCGCTGGCCCGCTCCGGGGCCCTGACCCGTTCCACTTCGCTGGCGACAACAGCCGCCACAAGTCGCCGCAACGACACATCAGCATCCTGCCCGCGCTGGCGCAGACGCAGGCTCCCAACCTCAGCGTCACCCACGCGTAGGTCAATCGCCTCTACACCCTCGCTGTCGCGTAGAAGTGCTCGCTCATCAGCCGTTGAACGTGCTGCAACAGCGAGCACAGTGCCTCCCCTGTCGATTAGGACGAGGCTTGCGTCAAGAACCCGAGCGGCTGCACGAACGATCTCGGGGAGGCCAGCGCCATCCTCCACTGCTGTGGTGAGCAAATCGAGGGCGGCAAGCCCCGAAGTCTGTTCGATGCCGGGGGGCATGTGAGTAAGGCTACCGCGACAGGCGTGAGGTCAGGCGATCTGGGGCCAAGCCCAGATGATTCCAATGCCCAAAGCAACCCCAATCCCAGCGAAGATCCCGAACGCGTAGAGGCTCAGAATCCCAGCAGCAAGCCTGTCCGATGTCGTCTTCCTTGCCCTGATGGCAGGAACGGCGACATAGCGCAGGAACACGGTGATCGAACCGACCAGCGCGAGAGCGACAACAGCTTGGGTGATCAGAAGATTGCTCATTGGAGTTCCTCAATCGTGCCAGATCCCGGCGACGCAGTCGCCCACACAGCCGCTGGAACGCGGCCTGTAAGACCCTCGGCTGCGCGTTTGGCCCGCTCTGGGCCGTCAGTCCCCGCGAAGAGTCCCACCACGGTTGGACCCGAGCCAGTGACGAATGCCTGATCCGCTCCGGCCGCCCGCGCCTCAGTTATTCCTGCCGACACGGCTGGCTCCAAGTCCGCTGCGGCCGGGCCAAGGTCGTTAAGTCCAAGCAGGCCAGCAGGAAGCTCCCAACCTGGGGCTGATGCCTCTGCCCTGATGGCCTCGGTGATTGCGGCGAGGTCTTGGGAGCTACGCCGCAGACCCAGCTCCCCAGCCCGAGCAAAAACCACTGGCGTTGAAAGACCAACCGATGCGGGAAGGATTAGGAGTCCAACGGCTGCTGGCAGGGGGAGCGCGGTGACACGGTCGCCAATCCCCTCAACCAGTGTTGGACCGCCGTGGAGGAGCGGGGCCACATCGGCTCCGAGGGCAGGCGCTAAGTCGCTCAGCAGTGGGTCGTCAGGACGGCCGGCCCAAGCAGCGACCAACCTCAGGGCTGCCGCAGCGTCAGCTGACCCACCACCCATGCCGGCCGCAACTGGCACGCGTTTTTCAATCGTCACCCTGACCGGCTTGCCTTCCCACCCGCTCGCCTCGCGCCAGCGCGCAAGCGCTGCGGAGACAAGGTTGTCGCCCTCCACTCCTGGACAGATCACCTCATCGCCCTCAGCGTTTGACGGTTCAATTACCAACCGGTCCGCAAGGTCAAGTGGCAGTACAACGCTGACCACGTCGTGGTAGCCGTCTTCCCTCAGCGGCCCGAGTGCGAGGCAGAGGTTGATTTTCCCCTGCGCGTTAAGCCCCAATGGCTGTCCGTTGGCCTCAGGCATCAAGTCCCATTCTCTCGGCAAGTTCAACGAACTGCTGGGGTCCGAGGGTCTCCGCTCTGGCATCAGCAGGAAGGCCCATCTCCTCAAGGGCAGCCCGGGTGCGATCGCGGATTCCCTCTGCCGCGCCCGGAGCAAGTGAGAGCGACCTGGCCAAAGCCTTGCGGCGATGCGCGAAGCCCTCGCGGATCAACGCTCGGACCGCTGGCCCAGTTGCGGGTCGGACTCGGTCAAGACGGACGATCACCGAGTCAACGTTTGGAATTGGTCGAAAGACCGTCCGTGAAACCGGTCGGACAACCTTGACCTTGCAAGCGAGTTGGGCGAGCGCAGATGGGGCACCGTAAGTCTTTGACCCCGGGCCAGCAGCGAGGCGATCGCCCACTTCCTTCTGGACCATCCCCACCCAGATCTGACACTTGGGGAGCGCGGGGATCGAATCGAGAATCAACGGCGCGGCAATGCCATACGGAAGGTTGGCAACCAGTTTGGTTGGCTCCGGGTCAAGGCTCCCAAGGTCCATGTGCATCGCATCGGCGAAGTGGAGCGTCACATTGTCAAATGGTTCAACAGCCTCGGTTAGGGCGCCCTCCAGCCCAGGGTCAATCTCAACCACATGCAGGTGGGCGGCTTTCGCGGCGAGGTGCTCGCTCAGAATCCCAAGTCCGCCGCCAACCTCAAGCACTGTGTCCGCAGGCCCCACATCAGCCTCTATGGCGACAACCTCGAGCATGTTCGCGTCGATTAGGAAGTTCTGCCCAAGGTCGCGCTTCGGCTTTATGCCGCCCTCACGCATGCGCTCCAGCGATGCTGCGACTCGTCTCTCGCCAGCGGAGCTCACCACGCAAAAACCTCGGCGGCCGCCTTGGCTACCCCGTCGGAAAACTCGTCCATGCCGACACGACGCTCAGCCGCGATCACCGCAGCCGTATGCATCACGTTGGCCGGCTTGTTGCGCTCCTTGCGGACGACCTGAGGCGAAAGGTACGGGGCATCGGTCTCGACCAGCAGCCTGTCTGCTGGAACTGCGATCGCCGCAGTTCGTAAATCCTCGGCTGACGGGTAGGTGGCATTGCCAGCGAAGCTGATCCACCAGCCTCGCGCAACGCATTCGCTGATCCGGTCGGGCATGGAGAAGCAGTGGAGGATCACCCTCAGGCCCTCCCCGCACTCGTCAAGGATGGAGATCGTCTGTTCATCCGCGGCGCGCGTGTGGATGATCAGCGCCTTGTCTAACTCGCGGGCAAGGTCGCAGTGGGCACGGAAGGCGTCTTGCTGGTCGGCTAGCGGGGCTCCTTCCCGGTAGAGGTCTACTCCTGTCTCGCCGACTGCCACGCAGCGCGGGTGTGCCGCGAGCTCACGCAGCGCGCCAAGGTCCTTGAAGCCAGTGGCAGAATTGGGGTGCAGTCCAACAGCCGCGTAGACCTCAGGATGAGCTTGGGCGGCTTCCAGAGCGAGGCGGCTTGAGGCCTCCTCAGTCCCGACAGTGACCATCCGTTCAACTCCAGCGGCGACCGCCTCCGCGACGACCTCAGCAGTGTCGCCTTCGCAGAGATGGATGTGCGTGTGGGAGTCGATCAAGGCTTGGGGAAGAGTGGTGCCAGCGGCCCAACTTTGGAGCCGGTGCCAACTGGGCGCCATGTCGCTGCTCTCCAGCTCAGGTCGTCTTCGCCTAGGGCAGCGATCAGTGTTCCCGTTGAGACCGGGATGAATGCGTGAAGCGCAACGGTCACGACACGGACGCCTTCGATCAGCGTGGCCAAAACTTGGTCAAGCCGTTGGGATTCAGCCTCGTCCTTGGCGAGTACCCATGGGGCGGTCTCCTCCACGTATCGGTTGAGGCGCCTGATCCGTTTCCAGATGGCCTCCAATGCGTTTGTTGGCTCAACCGCATCAAGAAATGCGGCCACCTCTGCGGCAACGCCTGATAGCTCTGCCTCGATCACCGGATCGTGTGCGACGGCCGGCGTGTTGCCATCCCGCCAGCGCTCAACCATGGCAACCGTCCTGCTGGCGAGGTTGCCGAAGTCATTGGCCAACTCAGTTGAGTAGCGCGTCTCGAAGCCTTCAGTGCTGACCGTTCCGTCCGCTCCAAACTGGACTTCGCGCATCAGATAGAAGCGGAGTGCATCGGCCCCAAAGCGGTCCATCACTTCGAATGGGTCGAGCACATTGCCGAGTGATTTGGACATCTTCTCGCCGTCCATCAACAGGTACCCGTGCACAATCAGCGACCTAGGGACATCCAAGCCGGCGGCCATCAGGATGGCTGGCCAGTAGACCGCGTGGAACTTGAGGATGTCTTTTCCGATCAGCTGAACGGCCGCCGGCCAGTATTGGGACGTGAGGTCCTCTCCCTCACGGGCGAACCTGAGTGCTGTCACATAGTTGAGGAGGGCGTCAAACCAAACGTAGAAAACTTGGGACTCATCCCACGGGACGGGAACTCCCCAAGTCAGACCGGAGCGCGAGCAGGAGATGTCGCGAAGGCCCGAACGGATAAACGAGAGTGCTTCATTGCGGCGCTCGGGCGGACGGACAAAGTCGGGCTGCTCATCAAAGAGGCGCTCAAGGTCTTCTTGGAACGCTGAGAGGCGGAAGAACCAGTTCTCTTCCTTCTCGACGGTCAGCTCTATTCCGTGCACCGGACATGTGTCGCCCGGCCCAACCTCCTGAGCAGTCTTGAAGTCTGCGCAGCGTGGGCAGTAGAGCCCTTCGTATTCACCCTTGTAGATATGGCCGGCCTCGTGGATGCGGACCATCAGCTCGCGTACAGCTTCGGTGTGGCGCGGATCTGAGGTCCTGATGAAGAAGTCGTTGGTCGCTTCGATCCTGGGCATCAGGGCTTCAAAGCGAGCCGCGTTGCGGTCGGCAAGCTCCTTGGGGCTGACCCCCTCGGCCTCAGCAGCAAGCGCGACTGGCTCGCCGTGTTCATCAGTTCCGGTCAGGAAGAAGACATCCTCACCGCGCTGGCGCATGTGCCGAGCGAGGACGTCGGCAGCGATCGTCGTGTACGCGTGACCCAGGTGTGGCTGGGCGTTGACGTAGTAAATCGGCGTGGTTACGTAGTAGCTCACAGAAGCGAAGGCTAGTCGCCCCCGGGCGCGTCGCCGGCCTCGGGGTAGAGATCATTGGCGCGCAGGCCCGTCAGTCGGGCTATTACTTTGGCGGCAGCGCGCGGCTTGGCGCCAGCAGCAACTAGGTCGTCGACGGCAGCAGAGGCGGTCGCCTGATCACCCGTCTGCTGGTTTGGTGGTCCAACAACAAGGGTGATCTCGCCCTTCACTTCAGTGCGGCTGGAGAGGATCTCTGCGACCTCAGCTGCGGTGCCACGGATTGCCTCCTCGTGGATCTTTGTCAGCTCGCGACACACGGCCACTGGTCGGTCAGGGTCCATGTCAGCTAGGAGCGACACGGTCGCCGTGACCCGCTTGGGGGACTCGAATGCCACAAGCGTGTCGGCTGACTCAGTGAACACTCTGGTCAGGTCTCCTTGGCGCTTGGGCAAGAATCCAACGAACCGGAAGCTGTCCGCTGGCAGACCTGAGAGGACAAGGGCTGTGGTCACGGCCGTCGGACCCGGGAGTACCTCAACGCGCAAGCCCTCCTCAATGCATGTGCGAACGAGTAGATACCCGGGGTCGGAGACAATCGGCGTCCCTGCGTCTGAAACAAGAGCAACCGTTCCCCCTGCGCGAATCTTCTCAACCAAGGAAGGCAGTGCGGACCGTTCGTTGCGGTCATGCAACGGAACTGGCCTCGCATCGATCCCCTCGTTTTCAAGCAGGATCCGTGTGCGGCGAGTGTCCTCACTGGCAATTACATCCGCTGAGCGCAGTGCCTCAGTAACCCTCCGAGTTGTGTCCCCCAGGTTCCCAATCGGCGTTGGGCAGACCACAAGCCGTCCCCCCGGCGTAGCGCTCATCCGTTCCCGTCTCGGGCGGCACGGTCACGAGCGAGTAGCGATGCGCCAATCAACCCAGCGTCCGCCCCGAACTTCGCGGGGATGATCTCCATCTCAAGCGCGGCGGGCGGCATCGCTCTCTCCCTCAACACAGAACGGGCTGGCTCGAGGAGGAGGTCCCCCGCTGCCGCAAGCCCTCCACCGACCACGACCAACTCGGGGTCGAGCAAATTTGCGATTGCGACCAGCCCCGTCCCAAGCCACTGCCCGACTATCCCAAGTGCTTCAAGTGCGGCTAGGTCACCGTCATGCGCGAGCTCGACGACACGCGCACCGCGCAGTGGGCCGTTGGCGGCAGCTTTGGCGAGTTCGCTCTGGGGCCGGGCGATTGCGACCCTTTCAGCCTCGCGCTCAAGCGCCGGGCCACTCACGCGGGTCTCAAGGCAGCCTCGCCCAGGGCAGCCAAGTCCGCACTCCAAGCCACCCGGTTCTACGGGCAGGTGTCCAAGTTCGCCAGCCGCGCCGTGAGATCCGCGCCTCACCTCGCCATCCATGACAAGCCCCGCTCCAATCCCAGTTCCCAAAGTCATCACCACCGCATTGCCAACTCCAACTGCTGCACCAGCCCTGTGTTCGGCAATTGCCGCACAGGTGGCGTCGTTGTCGGCGACAACTGGGAGGCCCAGCCGTTCAGCTAACAAGTCCTCTATTGCGAGGTCCATCAACGGCAAGTGGGTTGACCGGACAACGCGGCCTGTGGAGTGATCAAAGGTCGCTGGGACCCCGATTCCCACTGCGACCGGCTCGTCCGCCACACCGCGCCTAGCTTCCTCAACGGTGGCGACAATCACGTCAATCAAGTCTGGGCGCGACAGCCCGGCCACCTCATGGCGGACTCTTGACCGAATTCCAAGGTCGGCGTCCAGCACTCCGGCGAGCACCTTCGTCCCCCCAAGATCGACCCCAATTGTGCACTCGGCAGCCACCTTGTTCACTATAGGTGTGGCAGTGGCCGATGACACGCCCGATTACACCGTGTACCGAGCCAGGCCCCGCGGCCTGCGCGAACGCCTCCGTGGCGAGGCAGCCCCTGTGGGGAATCGCGACCCGAAGCGCCAACGAGGCAGCCGTGGCCGCAAGACCCCCTGGAGTCCAATTCGGGTACTCAAGTTCGCACTCATGGGAGCCGTTGGATGGGTTCTCCTTTCCGCGGTCCTCTTCCTGATCAGCGCCCACTCACAGGAGGGCAAGGGGATTTCTCAGGAGGCCAAGGCGGCGCTGGCCAAGGGAGGTTTTCCGCCGCTGACCCCCACCACAATTCTGGTGCTCGGTTCTGACAAGCGGCCGAAGGGAAGTAAGGAGCCAGGTGCGAGGGCCTCTGGTCAACGGTCAGACACGATCATGCTGCTGCGCGTTGGTGGTGGCGCCTCATCCAAACTTTCAATCCCTCGCGACACGGTCGTTCCAATTCCCGGACATGGGGTTGACAAGATCAACTCGGCTTACGCATATGGCGGGGCAGCCCTTTCGATCAAGACCGTCTCCAACTGGACGGGGATCAGCATTGACCATCTGATTGAGGTCAACCTTGAGAACTTCCCCAAGTTCATCGATGCTCTGGGCGGAATCACGGTCAAAACTCCGTGCGTTATTTCCGACATCAATGGGGGCACGCGCAACGGCGGTGTGTCGATCCGACTCCACAAGGGCGAAAACGACCTCAACGGCAAACAGTCACTTGCTTACGCCCGAACGCGTCACAACCGGTGCGATCCGTCCTACAGCGACATTGACCGAGTGCGGGCGCAGCAGCAGATAATCGGGGGCATGCGCACAAGCCTCCTGTCGCTCGGCGGGTTCATCCGCCTGCCTTGGGCCGCATGGGCGGCTCCACAAGCCATCAACACTGATGTTGGAGCCCTGGAGCTATCCGGAATCATTGCCTCAATCGTCGTCTCAGGCTCTCCGCCTCCAAAGGTCCTCAAGCCCACGGGCGCAGTGACACTCTCCAACGGTGGTGCTGGATTGGTCGTCAGCGACAGCGCCAAACAGCGTGCCGTTGATCAGTTCCTCAACGGCTGATCAGGGTCAGTCAGACTTTTTGGCGGGACCGGAGTCGCTGCCTTTGGACTCTGACTTCTTTGGGGAAGCCTTTTCCGAGCTTGAGCTTGAATCGCTCGACTTAGAAGTCGTGGAACCAGAATCAGTCGATGTGGCGCTCGAATCCTTCTTGGCCTTCTCGCGAGCGCGGCTCTTAGTTCCATAGTCCGTGTTGTAGAAGCCCTTCCCCTTGAAGTGCACCGCGGGGGCGAAGAGAATCCGTTGCGCTGGTGCGCCACATTCTTGGCACTCAGTCAGTGGATCTTCAGCCATCCGCTGAATGACCTCAAACTGATGGCCCTTCTCACACTTGTATTCATAGACGGGCATTGGTCCGCGAGTATAGGCGGGCCCGGGCAATCACATGGACTCAGCGACTATGTTCCCAAAGGCTTCCACGATGACCTCCCCAGAACAGAACACACTCAGCCAACCACTTTCACTCCCTTGCGGAGCCGTTATCTCCAACCGATTTGCCAAGGCTCCGACCAGTGAACACTTGGCCGAACGAAGCGGTGACCCGGGACGCGAGCTCGAGTCTCTTTATCGGCTCTGGGCCAATGGCGGCACCGGCCTGATCATCACCGGAAATGTGATGATCGAGCGACACCGCTTCGAGGCACCTCGCAACCCGGTCTTCGATGCACAGACAGATCCTCAGGCTGTCAAGGCGTACGCGATGGCGGCCAAAGCTGGGGGCAACCTCGCCATCGTCCAGATCAGCCACCCTGGCCGCCAGCAGCAGCGCGGCCACGGAAAGACGGTCGCGCCCTCCGCAGTGAAGCTCGCAGCGCCAGGCCTCCTGTTCGGTAAGCCAAGAGCACTTACTGGTGACGAGATTGAGGACCTAATCAGGAAGTATGCGACTGCGGCACGGATAGCCGTCGACGGAGGCTTTGACGGCGTTGAGCTCCACGCGGCGCACGGGTACTTGATCAACCAGTTCCTCTCCCCTGTCGTCAACCAGAGGACTGACGAGTGGGGCGGCACCTTCGAGAAGCGGTCGCGCTTCCTGCTTGCGGTTCTCTCCGCGGTCAGGGCGGAGATCGGCCCAGAGCGGATCATCGCTGCCAAGCTCAACTCAGCTGACTTCCAGCGCGGTGGATTCACAAACGAGGACTCAATCGCAACCGCCAAGTTGCTCGAAGCAGCGGGCCTTGACCTGCTTGAGATCTCCGGGGGCACGTACGAGGACCCGCAGATGCTGAGCGGCCTTCCCAAGCGTCAGAGCACCATTGCCCGCGAGGCCTACTTCTTGGACTTCGCCGAACGCCTCCGCGGCGAGACGAACCTTCCACTGATGGTCAGTGGCGGCTTCCGCTCCTCACCAGCGATGGCAGCCGCGGTTGAATCGGGGGCAACTGACCTCGTTGGCTTGGCTCGGCCGATGACCCTGATGCCCGACCTGCCCAACCGGGTCCTCGCCGGCGAGTCACTACGCGCAGTTGACTCTGAACCCCGTTCTTCAATCAAGTTTGTCGACGCATTCCTCGGCTCCTCCTGGCACAACCAGCAGTACTCCCGCCTGGCAAATGGCAAGCGCCCAGCCGAGCACCGGGGAGCACTTGCAACGCTTGCCATCGGAACAGCCAAGTTGCAGCGGGATGCCGCGCTGTACGGCCGCGGTTAGGCTGGTCATATGGCTCAAGACGCAGTGACAATGGAAAAGATCGTTGCCCTCGCCAAAAGGCGTGGTTTTGTCTTCCCCGCTTCCGAGATCTACGGCGGCATCGGATCGACCTACGACTACGGCCACTACGGCGTTCTCCTGAAGGGAAATGTTCGCGAGGCATGGTGGCAATCAATGCTCCGCGAACGCGACGATGTTGTGGCGTTGGACTCGGCCATCATCCAGAACCCCCGGGTTTGGGAGGCCTCCGGCCACTTGGCTGGATTCACCGACCCGATGGTGGATTGCCGCACTTGCAAGATGCGCTTCCGCGCTGATCACATTGACCAGCTGCCGTGTGGCAAGAAGCCATCCAAGACCGCCGGCGAGACCAGCGAGTGTGACCTGACTGAGGCCCGCGACTTCAATCTGATGTTCCAAACCACGATGGGAGCCGTCAAGGAAGAGGGCGCGACTGTCTACCTCCGCCCAGAGACCGCTCAGGGGATTTTCGTCAACTTCAAGAACGTCCTCCAGTTTGCGCGCAAGCGCCCGCCATTTGGCATCGCCCAGACCGGCAAGAGCTTCCGCAACGAGATCACCCCCGGCAACTTCATCTTCAGAACACGCGAGTTTGAACAGATGGAGATGGAGTTCTTTGTTCCGCCCGATGAGGCAGACAAGTGGTTTGAGCACTGGTGCGACACTCGAATGAAGTGGTACTTGGATCTGGGAATACGGCCATCGCACCTCCGCCTTCGCGCACACGAGTCGACAGAGCTGTCCCATTACTCATCGGCCACAAGTGACATTGAGTACCTCTTCCCGATCGGATGGTCGGAGCTTGAGGGCGTGGCCAACCGTGGTGACTTTGACCTCACCGCGCACGCTGCTGCATCGGGCGAGAGGATCGAGTGGAGTGACCCCCAGAAGGGCGAGAAGTATGTGCCCCACGTAATCGAGCCAGCGGCAGGCGCAGACCGCGCAATGCTTGCCTTCCTCTGCGACGCATACGACGAGGAGGAGGTTGAGGGCGAGATCCGCACCGTCCTGCGCCTTCACCCCCGCCTCGCACCGGTCAAGGTTGCCGTGCTTCCACTGATGCGCAAGGACGGGCATCCGGAGAAGGCCAAGGAGATCCACGCCGAGCTCCGCCAGCGGATGAACAGCGAGTACGACGAGGGTGGGTCAATCGGCAAGCGCTACCGCCGACAGGACGAAATCGGGACCCCCTTCGCCGTCACCGTGGACCACCAAACACTTGAGGACAACACCGTCACAGTTAGGGAGCGGGACTCTCTGAAGCAGGACAGGCTTCCCATCGAGGGCCTCGCGGATGAGCTTGATCGGCGCCTTCGCGCGCCGTGGGTTTCGCCCAAGCCCGACGTGCTGCCTGCCTGACAGCCATTATTGGCGCCATGGAAGGCGTCACCCCCACAGCTGAGCCAGCGTCAACCGGCGAGCGGCTCTCAAGAGCAGCGCTCTGGGCATCCATTGGCGCCTTCACGCTCCTGTCCCTGACGGTCGTAATCGTGATCGTCTGGAACGCGTTGTTCAACGGGGCAATCTGGACTGGTGCACTCGGCTATGTCTTTGACTCGATGCAGTACCTGGCATGGGTCCGCGAAGGCTCCGACCACTTCCTCTCCGCGAACCTCTTTGACACCGCTCCCCTGGTCAGGGACTACCTCAACCCTGGACTGATCATCTCCTCCGGTTTGCATCGCCTAGGCCTCTCAATACCTCTCGCGTATGCATTCTGGGTGCCGGTTGGAATCGCCGGTCTCGTCGTTGCGGTCGTGAAGTACGCGGGCGAGATGCTGCCCAAGGGTTGGTGGCGAGTCGCAGCCATCGTGCTCGCACTCACCTACAAGCTCCCAATCAAAGCGATCCTCGAGGGCCATGTTCCCAAGAAGAGCCTTGACGCAACAACCTACGCTGGCTTCGACGCATGGCCGGTCTACTGGTCTTGGGGCTTCTCGCTAACAGCCGTGGCAGTTGCCTTGCTCTGCTTCGGTCTGATGCGATACGACGCTGTCAGGAGCCGCGGCATCCGCTTCTCCGGGTCTTTGTCAGCGATAGCGCTGTTCTGCTCTTGGCTTCAGCCGTGGCAGGGAGCAACCCTTCTCGGCGTGATCATTGGCGGCGAGATCATCGGCAGCCTTGTCCTCAAGGGAGAGGATTCAGCCGGGCTCCGTGGGCGGATGACCCTGATCGGGACCACGGTCCTCTTTGGGACGGCGCCACTCGTGTACTACTCGCTCTTGGGCAAGTTTGATGAGGCTTGGCGGATTAACGGTATTCAGGCGAATAACTATGTCGCGGGTGCCAGCTGGTGGACAGCATTTGCGATTCTGGGACCTCTCGTTGTTGGTGCCGCGTTCGCCCTGAGGTTCCGCCCCGAACGGTTCCGCGATGTTGCCATTCGCCTCTGGCCGGTTGTCGCGATCGTCCAGTTGATTGTCATTGACGCAACTCAGATCGGAAACACCGCGACCCACGCTCTCAAGGGAATCACCATCCCTCTTGCAGTGCTCACAGTGATCGGAGTTGGCCCATGGTTCGCTCAGGTGGCAGGGTCGAAGCGACTTGGGAAGGTCGGTCCCGCCTTGAGCGCTGCGGTTGCCGTTGCGTTGATTGGCCTCCTCACGGTGCCTGGCGCAATCAACCAAGTCCGCCTGCAGCTTGACGACATGGCGCTTGAAGGTCGCGGGGGCTACTCAATCTCCAAGGACGATCTTCGGGCGCTTAATTACATCGCAAGTTCGCCCCATAAGGGCTCTGTCTACGCCAACTCTCTCTACGGATCCATGGTCCCTTGGCGAACCGACCGGGCCACATGGGTTGGGCATGAAACTTGGACCCCAAGGTTCCAAGGTCGGTCCTACTTCAACGAGGTCGCTCTCGAGGGAGGCCTGAGGACCCCCACCGTCGGCAGAGGACTCACCATTGCTGAGGTGGTGCGCTGGACGGGAGCCGCATTCGTACTCCAAGACTGTTACCACTCCAACAACTACCTAGCCAAGGCTCTTGCTCCGATCACGAAGACCCGCAAGAACTTCTACTGCGCAACCGTCTACGAGATCACTCCAGCTCCGAAAGCCCCTGCCCCACCCGGAATCGATCGGTTCCACCTCAACTGGACCAAGCGCGACGGCTGAGCCGCCGCCAGACCCCACTCAGGAAGTCTGCTTCTCGCTTACTGGGGGTGTTGCCTTGCCGTTCGCAGATGCGCCGTCAGCAGACTGAGCTGCCTCGGTTGGCTCGTAGTTGAATGCCTCTTCAGAGCCGAACAGTGCGTCAAGAACACGGTCCCGAAGGCCCTCGCTGAGGGTTACTGCGAGCACCGCGAGAATCACACCGAACATGATCCACTTGAGGATCCCGCCTGAATCTTGGTCTCTGTTGTTATCTGCACTCACGGTTTCCCCCTGCTGTTTGGCTTGACGACGGCGGGGACCAATCGGTCGCCCGTCTTTCGAGCATACCCTTCCTTCGCTACTTCGAACTACAGATCCCAGCTGGAGCCCTGTGCGGACATCTCGACCGGCCCGGCAAACACCGCAGCTGCCGCCTGCCTAGACCCCTCAAGGTCAAGAACATCGCTGGCATGGGTCAGGACAAGCCGTCCAACCCCAGCATCGTGTGCGATCTGTCCAGCCTGTACTGGAGTCAGGTGCCCGCTTTCAGCCTGGGGATCGGCTGGCAGTCCCGCTGGGAGGGTCGCCTCGACCATTAAGACATCAGCCCCGCGGGCGAGGGCGACCAATGCGTCAGAGACACCGCAGTCAGCCCCGTAGACAAACTTGGCTTGCGCCGATGTTGAGATCGCCATTGCGTAGGCGCGCGTGAAGTGCGGTACCTCGGCCATCTCAATTGCGATGTCACCAACTGTCACTCCCTCATCGGGGACATATTCGATGGTGTCAAACGCGTCCTCGATCAGGGTCTCCTTGTCGAACGAGCCGGCAATCGTGCGCAGGACTTCCATGCCGCCAGGCGGCATGTACAAGATTGGCTTGCCAGCGGTCCGGGGTGGCCCATATATGAGCGCGTAAGCGAACGGGAAGAGGTCGAGAATGTGATCGCCGTGCGGATGGCTGATGACCACAGCGTTGATCTCCCGGTGGTCCAGCTGCCCTCGCAGCTTGCCAAACACGCCATTTCCGCAATCGACAAGGACCTTGGTTTCACCCGACTCGACTAGATAGCCACTACACGCGCCGTTGGCGTCTTGCCAGGCTGGAGAGCGGCCGATGACTGTTATGCGCAAAGTGATGGTCTCGTCGGTTTAAATGTCTTGCTGAGTGCGCCTGCTGGGAGACTTTACCCCGGATGAGCCACGCCGTAACAATTGCCACAGCACCTGCCAGCAACCTGAACCATGTCTTGCTGGTGCTGGGCGTCCTGCTGATGGCCGGTGCTCTACTGGCCGGCTTGGCCCGCAGGGGGTTCCTCAGCATGGTTGCTCTCTACGTGATCACGGGCTTGGTCGTTGGAGAAAGTGGCTTTGGCTGGCTGCACTTCAGCGCATCCTCTCCATTCGTCAGCGACCTAACCGTCATTGCCCTTGTGGTGATCCTCTTCCGCGATGGGATTGAAGTCGAGGGGGAGATCCTGAAGTCCAGCTGGGTGCTCCCCGCCCGCAAGCTGGTTCTCGCGATGCCAATCACCGCTGCTGTGATCGCCGCGGTCGCGCACACGGTCGTTGGCCTGACCTGGACCGAAGGCTTCCTGCTCGGCGCCCTGCTCGCGCCCACCGACCCCGTCCTTTCATCCTCGGTTGTTACTAACCCGCGCGTTCCGGCCATCATCCGGAACTCGCTCAACCTCGAGTCCGGTCTAAATGACGGGCTCGCCCTCCCAGCAGTCCTCGCGCTGGTTGCCGTCCTTGATCATCAGAAGAACTTCACAGTTGCCACGTTTCTCCTCCAGGATGTTGGTGGCGGAGTTGTCGTCGGACTGTCACTGGCTTGGATCGCGGCCAAGCTGATGCCATCGGGAATGAAGGACATCAAGCGCCATCTGATCTCGCTCTATGCGCTCGGTTCTGCTCTCTTCATCTACGCATTCACTGTTCTGGTTGTCAACGGCAACGGTTTGATCGCCGTGTTTGTCGGGGCGATCACCCTTGGCCTGCTCCGCAAGGACATCGCGGACGCCTTCGTTGAGCGCGCCGACGACATCGTCGAGCTGATCAAGCTCACGGTGTTTGTCGTCTTCGGCGCAACTGTCTCACTCAGCTCAATGTTCAGCTGGGGCTGGCCCGGACTGGCAATCGTTCTGACCACATTCCTAGTCGCACGCCCAATCGGCGTTGGCATCTCCCTTGCCGGCTCAGGTCTTGACCGGCAGACGAAGGCATTCATGGCCTGGTTTGGCCCCAAGGGTGTGGCCACTATGAGCTTCTCCCTACTCGTGCTGGGACGACTCTCGGGCAGTCAGGAGATCTTTGACATGGCGGCCCTGTGCGTCTTGGTCTCAATCATCGCTCACGGATTGACCGATGTTCCTGGTGCAAACTGGATCGCCGGCCATGCGGCCCGCAACGATGAAGCTGCAAGGGCGGGTCAGGCTACGGCGTGAATCTCGGCCTGCTCCTGAGGTGTGGGGAACGCCCACACCGTCTGGACGCGGCGAGCCTCACGGAAGTGAAAGCGCATCTGGCTTGGAGCCTTGAGACCATCGACAGAGAGCGGCCTGAAGGTGGCACATGGAGTCGGGTCCGGGAGAGCACAAAGTCCATTGGCGCCGAAGTGGCAGCCGGCACATGTGGGCTTCGGTGCGGACCTCCTCTTTGCCATCAGTAAGACTCCTCAGGGTCACTGCGGACGACCACCGTCCGACCTGCGTCATACCACCGCAACTCGCCCCCCTGCGCAAGCGTCGTTCCCGCTCCTCGCGAACTTTTTTTCCGCGGGCGGCGTAGCCTCGTTTGAACAATGCGCATTCTGATCACCGGCTTGACCGGCTTCATCGGCGGGCAGTTGGCCCCCAAGCTCCTTGACCGGGGCCACGAGCTGGTTGCTCTGGTGCGGGACCCTTCTCGCGTACCGGCCCATCTAACTGGGCAGATCGAGCTAGTCACAGGCGATGCGCTTGACCCAGACCTTGGGGTCCTGAACCGAGCAATGCAGGGCTGCGATGCCTTTGTCTGGCTGTTGCACTCGATGGAGCCCGACGCAGCTGGCATTGACTTCCGTGCCCTAGAGCTGCTCTCAATTGACAACGCGATCAGCGCGGCACAGGCAGCGGGTGTGGCTCGAGGGGTCTACCTCGGCGGCATGGCTCCCGCAGAGCCTCCGTCTCCCCATCTCGGCAGCAGGCTGGCAGTCGAGACCCGCTTACTGGACGCGCTCCCTGAGTCAACCGCGCTGCGCGCCTCGATCGTGATCGGGGCTCACTCGCGCTCCTTCCGTTTCCTGGTCCGGCTGGTGGAACGCATGCCGGCTCTCCCCCTGCCTGCCTGGCGTGACAACAGGACACAGCCCGCTGACCAGCGAGACATCATCGAGGCCCTGGTCAGGTCTGTCGAAGGTAACGCGAGAGGCCAATCACTTGACATCGCATGTCCTGAAGTTGTTACTTACCGCGCTCTGATCGAATTGATCGCCGACCGCATGCTGATCCCACGCCCAACGGTGGGACTGCCATTTTCCTTGACAGCGATCGCCGGCCCTGTCGCCGCAGCCGTCGCAGGCGAGCACCGGGAGCTGATCGGACCGCTAATGGGCAGCCTGGGCGTGGACTTGCTGCCGAGAGCCGACGGGCTAGCCGCCCTCGGCATTCGGGCTCACTCCTTGGAGTCATCAGTTGACCGGGCCCTTGGGGACTGGGAAGCCGAAGAGGAGCTGGCAGGCAGATGAGTCGCGTTGAGACCTCAATCCAGATAGCTGCCACGCCCGAGGAGGTCTGGGCCGTTGCCCTTGACCCTCATAAGCTTGGTGACTGGGTAACGATTCACCGGAACCTGCACTCAGCCCCCGACGGAAAACTGAAGGTTGGGGATCAGATAGTCCAAACCCTGATCTTGCGAGGCGCCCCCTTCAAGGTGAAATGGACGGTTGAGGAACTGGATGAGCCCAACTCAGCTGTTTGGGTTGGTAAGGGTCCAGCGAGATCTGTAGCTCGGACCGAGTACCGCCTTGAGCCGTCGGCCAAGGGAACCAAGTTCTCCTATGCCAACGAGTTCAACCCACCGGCAGGTCCGATCGGCCGCATTGCCGCCAAAGCCCTTGTCGGCGACATTCCAAAGCGTGAGGCTGAAGAGTCACTTAAGCGCCTCGCCAAGAACCTCGGCCGGACAACCTGACGCTCTAGCGCTGACATGCCACCTTTTGTCCCTCTTACCTAATTCATGTTAGGTTTTGTAAGAGGAGATTTACGTGTGTCTAATAACATACTGAAAGGATAAGTAATTTAGATGAGTACATTTGTTGATAAAGCACTAACCGAACTGAAGCGCGAACGTAGAGCAATCGAGGCCGGGATTGACCGTCTCGAGAAGGAACTCAAGAACCTTGAAAACGCCGAGCAGGCCTTAGCCAAGCTCGGTGGTGGAGTACTCGCCCAGGCTGAGACCCTTGTCCGCGGTGGCCGAAAGGCCGCCGCATCAGCAAGCACCCGTACCCGTGGTGCTGCCCGCAAGCCAAAGCCAGCAGCACGTCGCAAGACAGGCTCAGGCCAGCGCGGACGGCCACCAGGAACAGGCAAGCGCCAGCAGCAAGCAATCCGCCTTGTAACAGCAGCAAACGGCATTACGCCAAAGCAGCTGGCAACCAAGATGAAGATGGAACCGACCTACCTCTACAGGCTCCTCCCGGAGCTCGAGAAGGCCGGGCAGCTTAAGAAGGAAGGTCGCCTCTGGTACTCGACCGACGCAAAGGTCAGTAGCTAGAAGCAGTCGCTGCGGTCCCCGGCTCCCCCACAGGGGAGCCGGGTCGCAATCGCAGTTCTGGGCTTAGATCAGACCAAGTCCGCTGACGGCATCGCGCTCTTCGCGCAACTCGCCAACAGTGTGGTCAATCCGACCACGTGAGAACTCGTCAACCTCGAGGCCCTGGACGATGCTCCAAGCGCCACCCTCGCAGGTGACTGGGAAGCCGGAGATCAGGCCCTCGTCGACGCCGTAGGAGCCGTCTGAGACGACACCCATGGAGACCCACTGACCATCAGTGCCAAGCACCCAGTCGTGAATGTGATCGATGGCCGCGTTTGCGGCAGAGGCAGCTGAGCTCGAGCCACGGGCTTCGATAATCGCCGCGCCTCGCTTGCCAACCGTTGGGATGAACGTGTTTTCGTACCACTCACGGTCATTGACAACGTCAAGCGCTGGCTTGCCGTCGATCTGGGCGTGCTCAAGGTCCGGATACATGGACGGCGAGTGATTGCCCCAGACACCGAGGTGGCTGATCGCCTCAACACTGACACCAGTCTTGGCTGCAACCTGCGCAAGGGCGCGGTTGTGGTCAAGACGGAGCATCGCCGTGAAGCGTTCGTTGGGGACATCAGGCGCGCTGTTCATTGCGATCAGAGCATTCGTGTTGGCTGGGTTGCCGACCACGAGGATCTTCACATCATCTGCTGCGTTGTCGTTGATGGCCTTGCCCTGAACTGTGAAGATCGCGCCGTTAGCCTCAAGCAGGTCTGCGCGCTCCATTCCTGGACCACGGGGCCGGGCTCCAACGAGGAGGCCGATGTTGGTCCCATCGAATGCCTTGTTGGGATCATCGGTTGCCTCAATTCCTGCGAGCAGCGGGAATGCGCAGTCCTCAAGCTCGTAGGCGACGCCTTCGAGGGCGCCGACTGCCTGAGGAACCTCGAGGAGTCGGAGTTCAACTGGGGTGTCTGGCCCAAGCATCTGGCCGCTTGCAATACGGAACAGCAGCGCGTAGCCGATCTGTCCTGCGGCGCCGGTTACGGTCACCTTCACTGGTGTGTTGCTCACTTTGTTGGTTCTCCTTGTATTGAGATTGTCTTGGTGTTGGAGGCTGGGCGTTAGGAGCCCATCTCCTCGATGACTGCGTCGGCGAACTCACTGGTTCCCACTGCTGTCGGGTCGTCACGGGTGGCCTTGAGGTCATAGGTGACCTTGTCGCCCTTTTCAATGACTGCCGCGATCGCGTTTTCAAGTCGCTCAGCTGCATCCTTCTCGCCGAGGTGGCTGAGCATCAGAACGCCTGAGAGCATCAGCGCGGTCGGGTTGACCTTGTTGAGCCCCTTGTACTTCGGAGCTGAACCGTGGGTTGCCTCGAACACTGCTGCTGCCGTCCCGATATTTGCTCCGGGAGCGAGCCCGAGGCCGCCGATCATGCCGGCTCCAAGGTCGCTGACAATGTCGCCGTACAGGTTTGGCATCACGACAACGTCGTACTCCTCTGGCCGCGACACGAGCTGGTTGCAGAGGTTGTCGATGATCCGGTCTTCAAACTCAATCTCCGGGTGGCGCGCCGCAACCTTGCGGGCGACATCCAGGAAGATCCCATCTGAGAACTTCATGATGTTGGCCTTGTGGGCTGCCGTGACCTTCTTGCGGCCGTGCTCCTTTGCGTACTGGAACGCAGCTTCAACAATCCGTTCAGAGCCGTGCTCGGAGATGTACTTGAGGGAGATTCCGCTGTCCTGGGGGATCTCACTGCCAAGCTCCGCCACAACTTCACGCATGCGCGCTTGGCCTGGGCTGCCAATCTCGAACTCAATTCCGACATACATCCCTTCCGTGTTCTCACGGAAGATCACAAAGTCAGTCTCCGGATAGCGCGTACGGACACCGGCATAGGACTTGCAAGGCCTTACGCAGGCAAACAGGTCCAGTTCTTTGCGCAGCAGCACGTTGACTGAACGGAAACCGGAGCCAATCGGAGTTGTTGTCGGTCCCTTGATGCCAACCTTGGTGCGGCGGAGGGAGTCGAGGGTGCGATCCGGGAACGGAGTTCCCTCTTCCTCGTAAATATCCACTCCTGCTGGTTGAACGTCCCAGATGAACTCAACGCCGGTCGCCTCAAGGACGCGCCGTGTCGCTTCAGCCAGTTCGGGTCCGGTGCCGTCACCGGGAATCAATGTCACTTCGTATGCCATGCCGACTTCTCTCGTTTGTGGGCGGATTGCCTTCACTGTGCCTCGCCGCTTGGGACGGGGCGCGCCCCGATGCTAGCGCTGACGCGGATTACTGGGATGATGGAAGCAATGTCAGTTGAGAAAATCGTAAGTGCGCAGGCAGCAAGTGACCCGCGGCTGGTGGCACCAAACCAGCCGCCGCCACTCGCCAACGTCGATCTCTTCGCCACAAACCTGCCACTTGTGGAGTCACTTCAACGCAGCGGGGTCGCCGCCTGGGCTGACCGCTGCGTTGAGATCGGGACGCTTGCCGGCGAGCCCGAGGTCCTCGCCCTTGGTGCCCTTGCCAATGACAACCCACCTCAGTTGAAGGCCTTCGACCGCTACGGCAACAGGGTTGACGAAGTTGAGTACCACCCCGCCTACAACGACCTGATGGACATCGCTTGCGGCAACGGCCTTCACTCCCTGCCGTGGACTGAAGATCAGGGCGGGCACGCAGCCCGAGCCGCCATGTTTATGACTTGGTCCCAAGTTGAAGCCGGCCACGGCTGCCCTGTCTCGATGACTTACGCCGCTGTTCCGGCACTGCGGGCAACTCCCGCACTAGCCGCCGAGTGGGAGCCACTCCTGACGCGAAATGCCTACGACGGCCGCTCCCTTCCAGCCTCCGAGAAGAACGGGGCGCTGGCAGGAATGGCAATGACTGAGAAGCAGGGCGGCAGTGACGTCAGGGCCAATCTCACAACTGCCACACCAACAGGAGGCCCTGGGGACCCGTGGCTGATCGACGGCCACAAGTGGTTCTGCTCAGCGCCGATGTGCGACATCTTCCTGATCCTCGCCAAGACCGATGAGGGCCCAACTTGCTTTGCCGTCCCGAGATTGCTCGGCGCAGACAAGCGCAACGGCATCCGAATCCAACGCCTCAAGGACAAGCTTGGGAACCGCAGCAATGCCTCCTCGGAAATCGAGTTCCACGGAACTCATGGCTGGCTGGTCGGAGAGTCTGGCCGCGGAATTCAAGCGATCATCGAGATGGTCAACCACACGCGACTTGACTGCGTCCTAGGGTCAGCCTCCGGCATGCGTTGGGCACTTGCCCAAGCCGCCCACCACGCAGCGCACCGCTCAGCGTTTGGCAAGGTGATCGCCGAGCAGCCGATGATGCAGGGCGTTCTGGCCGACCTTGCCCTCGAGAGCGAGGCAGCAACAGTCCTAGGAATGCGATTGGCATCTGCGTACGACTCCGACTCTGAGGAAGAGGCCAAGTTCCGCCGCATCGCGACCGCAGTAGGCAAGTACTGGGTCTGTAAACGCCAGCCGGCGATGGTCGCTGAAGCGCTTGAGGTCTTGGGCGGCAATGGTTATGCGGAGGAGTCCGGTCTTCCGCGTCTTTACCGCGAGGCACCGCTCAATGGGATCTGGGAAGGCTCGGGCAATGTGATGTGCTTGGACGTCCTTCGGGCAGCTACCCGCGAGGAAGGCACACTTGAGGCACTGCTTACCGAGATCAGGCTTGGAGCTGACGCGGTCCCCGAGTTGGAGGCAATCGCCCGGGACTCTGAGTCAGCTCTAGCCAACCCTCGTGCCGCAGAGCCGAGTGCGCGTCTAATAGTTGAGCGCCTCGCAATCGGCCTCCAAGCCTCGCTGCTAGCCAGATTTGCTCCGCAGCATGTCGCAGATGCATTCGTGACAACCCGCGTCCGTGGCGAAGGCGGTCGCGCGTTTGGAGCAGTTCCAGCAGGATTAGCAACAGACGCACTAGTGGCTCGCGCAACACCCCACCTCGGCTAGCAAGCCGCGCGCCTGCCACCATCGGAAGAGATGGGAAACAGAAACAAGTCAATTCAGCTGTTCAGAATCTTCGGAATCCGCGTCGGCGTGGACTTCTCGTGGTTCGTGATCCTCTTCCTCGCCATCTTCTGGCTCTCAGGAGTCTTCAAGACCATCCTCGGCGGGCAAGACACAACCGCCTACCTAACCGCCGTCGCAACAGCGCTCCTCTTCTTCGGGTCGCTCCTTGCGCACGAACTTGGTCACGCGCTTGTGGCGCGACGAAATGGCATCGGGGTACCAAGCATTGACCTATGGATGCTCGGCGGGATGGCAAGAATGGAGCGTGACGCTGAGACACCAGGTGAGGAGTTCAAGATCTCCATCGCCGGACCAATCGTCTCGCTGCTGGTCGCGATCATCTGCCTCGCAATCGCAGCAGCAGTAGCCAGCCCCCACGAGGCAATCGCTGCCGCGCAGCTGAAAGGCACTGTGACGGTCTCACCAGCTTTCTTAGCCCTCTCGTTCGTTGCCACGATGAACATCGTCATCTTCATCTTCAACCTGATCCCCGCCTGGCCACTTGATGGCGGTCGCATCGCCCGCGCAATCGCCTGGAAGGCCACCGGCTCCCAAACCCGCGCGACAATCATCAGCGCCCGCCTAGGGAGAGGCTTCGCTTGGATCCTCGCGGCAGCAGGGCTCTTTGAGATCCTGAATGGAAGCCTGACCGGCCTGTGGTGGCTGATGCTCGCGTTCTTCATTGGCCAGGCAGCCCGCGGCGCGATTGTCCAGAGCCAGATGACGCGCCGCCTAGCCGGCCGAACCGTGATGGACCTGATGGACCGGCATCCAGTGAGCCTCCCGGCTGACACCGATGTGGTCCGGGCAGATGAAGAATGGTTCACGCGTTACGGCTGGTCTTGGTTTCCTGTGGTTGACGATCTTGGCCGGTTCATGGGTATAGCCAAGGAGGAAGCGGTTCGCGAAGCGGCACTGTTGCCTGGCGCTGGGGAACCACAGACAGTTCGCGATGTGATGGACCGTGGGTCCGTCAACGAGTGGTCCGTCGAAGAAACTGCCTCCATTGAATCTGTCCTGGAGTCTCAAGGCCTCGGCCACAATGGTGCCCTAATGGCCGTCGATGAGACCGGGGTGTTGATGGGCGTCATCACGGTTGAACAAGTCCGGGCTGCACTGCGCGAGCGGGCCGGGTAGGCTCCCAATTGCGCGGTCACGCCCACTCCCGCGAGCAGGGCGCGCAGGCGTTCACCGAATACCTTCGGTGATGATCCAACTACAGTCAGAGCGAGTACAAAGAGCATGCCTAGTCACGACGTATTGATTATCGGAGCCGGCCTCGCAGGACAGCGCGCAGCTCTTGCTGCAGCAGAAAAAGGCGCCACCGTAGCCATCATCTCCAAGGTCCACCCCGTTCGTTCGCACTCAGTGGCAGCAGCCGGAGGCATCAACGCAGCGCTCAACCCTGAGGACTCATGGGAGTCGCACGCGTTCGACACAGTCAAGGGTTCTGATTACCTCGGCGACCAAGATGCAATTGAAGTGATGTGCAAGGAGGCTCCCAACGAGATCCTCTGGCTTGAGCACGCAGGCGTCACCTTCCACCGCAACGATGTTGGGCAGCTCGGAACCCGTGCCTTCGGTGGCGCATCCCAAGCCCGCACGTACTACGTAGCCGACATCACCGGCCAGGCAATCCTTCACGTTCTCTACGAACAGCTGATGAAGCACCACGAGCAGATTGACCGTTACGAGGAGTGGTTCACCACTGAGCTACTGCTTGATGACTCCGGCAACTGCGTCGGCGCCGTCTGCCGCAACATCCGTGACGGACAGCTCCAGATCTTCAACGCCAAGTCGGTAATCCTCGCCTCAGGTGGTGCGGGACAGGCATTCAAGCCAACGACTAACGCCCTGATCTGCACGGGCGACGGCATCGCACAGGCCTACCAAATTGGTGCGCCGCTGATGGACATGGAAATGATCCAGTACCACCCCACAACCCTTGCTGAGAATGGCTTCCTCATCACTGAGGGTGCCCGCGGTGAAGGTGCTCACCTCTACAACGCTCTTGGCGAGCGCTTCATGGAGAAGTACGCGCCCAACAAGCTTGAGCTTGCATCACGCGATGTCGTATCCCGCGCCGAGCAAACTGAGATCAACGAAGGCCGTGGCTTCCCAGACGGCACAATCGCCCTTGACATCACAAAGGTTCCCCGCAAGCGGACCCTTGAGGCACTGCGCGAGATCGTCAACATCGGCCGCGACTTTGCTGGCGTGGACATCACCCGCGAGCCAATCCACATCAAGCCGGGCATGCACTACATCATGGGTGGCGTCAAAACTGACGTCGACGGTCAGACCCCTATCAATGGGCTATATGCCGCTGGTGAGGTTGCCTGCGTTTCCGTCCACGGTGGCAACCGGTTGGGTGCCAACTCACTGCTTGACACGCTTATCTTCGGCCGTCGCTCCGGTGAGCACGCCGCTGACCAAGCTCTCTCGAAGGCAATGCCGTCAACCAGCCATTCCAAGATTGCCGACACGCAGAGGAAGTTCGACTCAATCCTCAACCGCGACGCTGGCGGCCGCCGGATCTCTGAGATCAAGAACGAGCTCGGCGAGACGATGAACCGCTACGCAGCCGTCTACCGCGACCAGGCTGGGCTCGAGACAGCACATGAGATCGTCCGCAGGCTCAAGGAAGAGGCCGCAGTCGCCCCAGTTGACGACAAGGGCACGGTCTTTAACCAGGACCTCCTCGGCGCAGTCGAACTTGAATACATGCTTGACGTCGCAGAGTGCATCGTTGTTGGCGCCAAGGAGCGCAAGGAGTCCCGCGGGGCACAGTTCCGCACCGACTTCCCTGAGCGCAACGACGCCGAATGGCTCAAGCACATTGATGTCTCACGCAATGGCGACGACGCCCCAAGCGTGACCTACTCGCCCGTCACAATCACCAAGTGGGAGCCGCAAGAGCGGACCTACTAGACCAACCCGGGAACCAACACATATGCCTGAATACACACTTCGCCTCCGCCGTTACAACCCTGAATCCGGGGAAGCTCCCCATTACGAGGACTTCAAGGTTGAACTTGAAGGCCATCGCTCAGTGCTTGAGGCAATCCTTCAGGTCCGCGGCGAGCAAGACGGTTCAATCGGCGTGCGCTGCTCCTGCCGCGCAGCCATCTGTGGCTCATGTGGTGTCCGCACCAACGGCAAGCCAGGCCTTGCCTGTCACACCCACCTTGACGCCGCTGCCAAGAACAGCAAGCACGGCGAGAACGTAATCGTCGTCGAGCCAATGGGCAACATGCCGGTCATCAAGGACCTGATCGTGGACATGGAAGAGGTCCACTGGAAGAAGATTCGTCGCGTCACCCCATGGCTCGTCGCCAAGGAGCCAGTGCCGGAGCGCGAGTACATTGTTCCTCACGAGGCAATGGTCGATGTAACCCAGACGATGGCCTGCATCCAGTGCGGCGCCTGCGTTTCCGACTGTCTGACCATGGAAATGGACCCACTCTTTGTTGGCCCCGCAGCACTCGCTAAGGCTTACCGCTTCGTCGGTGACCCACGCGATGCCGAGCAGGGTCAGCGCCTCAAGGACCTCGCCGAGGACCCACACGGCATATATGACTGCACCCACTGCTTCCAGTGCATCGAGGCCTGCCCTAAGGGTGTTGCTCCGATGAGTCAGATCATGCGCTTGCGCCGCCGCGCCGGTTCCGACTTCCATGTTGATGACCGCAACAACGGTCACCGCCATGAGATGGCTTTCGTCAAGAACATCCGCAAGAACGGCCTGCTTCACGAAGCGGACCTGCTCCCTGACTCTTACGGCGGCAAGTTCCACCCTCGCGCGGTTCCGGAGCTCCTCAGCTCCCTCCCTGTTGTCCTCCGTGCACTCAAGACAGGCAAGGTCACCGTCAAGAAGGCACTGCTCCACGAGCACAAAGCCTCCCCTGAGATCGAGCGGATCTTTGACACGGTCGAAAACCGCGAGGTTCGACTTGAGTACAACCTCTACATCTCCGGCAACGAGGACGACCTTGCTGACGATCCAGCGGATGCTGTAGCTCCAGCAGCAACAGCGACCCTCGCTCCCCCAGTAGTTGAGGAGCAGGCAGTTGAAGCTCCGCCTGAGCCTCCCGTCGCAGAGGCCCCAGCAGCTGAGGCAGCACCGGCCGAGACGCCAGCGGCCCCGGCTCCAGATGCCGAGGAAGCACCAGCTGCGGATCCCGCAGCAGAGATTGAAGTTGAAGCGCCCGCCGAAGGCGAGCCAACCGAAGGAGACACCCAGTGAAGGTCGCCTACTGGCCCGGCTGCGTAAGCCGTGGCTTCACCCCTGAACTTCACGGCGCGATGGAAGCCGTCGCACCACTGCTCGACCTAGAGCTAATCGGCATTGACCGTGCGTCCTGCTGCGGAGCTGGTGTGATCGCCGAGCACAACCAAGAGCTCGCCGACACGCTCAACGCACGCACCTTCGCTCTTGCTGCCGAAACACCAGGCGAGCTGATGATGAACATCTGCTCAACCTGTCAGGGAGCTCAGAGCGAGTGCCAGGAACGACTTGACGCCAGCGCCGAGTACAGAGCTGAGATCAACACCACACTCGAGGCAGAAGGACTCGCCTACGAGAAGGGCCTTGTCACCAACAAGAACTTCCTCTGGCTGCTCGTTGAGGAGATCGGTCTTGAGAACCTCAAGAAGAAGGTCAAGCGCCCACTCACTGGCCTCAAGGTCGGGCCTTTCTACGGCTGCTACATCGTGCGGCCAACCGACCGCCTTGGCATTGACGACGAGAATCCGCGTGACCAGTACATGCAGATGGTCATTGAAGCCCTTGGTGGAGAGGTAATCGACTACGCCGGCATCTACAAGTGCTGCGGCTTCCCGATCATCACGATGAACAAGAAGGCCTCACTCCAGATGGCCGGCACGCACTTGGCTGACGCCACTGACGCCGACGCGGACTGTCTTGTCGTCCCATGTCCGCTCTGCCACCTCAACCTTGACCTCCAGCAGCCAATGGCTGCCGCAGAGATCGGCCGCGACCTGTCGATGCCAGTTCTGCACCTTCCACAGCTTGTGGGCTTGGCCCTCGGCCTGGATAACAAGGCTCTCGGCCTGTCACGCCACGTCATCAAGCCAACATCAGTCATTGACTGGTCAACGGCTGTGATCGGCTCCACCGGCGAAGCTGGCTGGTAAACAAGGCCACATGGTTTCGAAAGGCTCCCTCCGGGGAGCTTTTCTTTTGCCCTAGTGTCCCGAGGGGTGCTGTCTAGAGGCCGCGCTGCACGAGCAGCTCGGCAACCTGCACTGCGTTTGTGGCAGCACCCTTACGGAGGTTGTCGCCAACGATCCAGAGGTTGAGTGACCGCGGTGCGCTCTGATCCACGCGGATTCGCCCGACGAGCACTTCATCGCGGCCGCTTCCGTCAATGGCCATCGGGTAGACCCCAGCTGCCGGGTCGTCAGCCACGAGAACGCCAGGGGCGTTTGCGAGCAGTGCGCGGATCTCATCAGGACTGGCCTCCTGAGAGGTCTGGATATTGACCGACTCCGAGTGACCGTTCATTACTGGCACGCGGGCACAGGTGGCAGTAACAGGAAGGGCAGGAAGGCTCAAGATCTTGCGTGTCTCAGCCATCATCTTGCGTTCCTCCGTCGTGTAATCGTCCCCGTCCTGGAAGCTCTCAACTTGGGGGATCACATTGAACGCAATCTGGTGGGGATAGACGGCGGCAGGTTCCACTGGCGCACCATCAAGTACCGCGCGGGCCTGCGACTCAAGCTCAGCAAGAGCTTTGACTCCGGTTCCGGAAACAGCCTGGTAGGTCGAGAAGATCACCCGGTCAAGACCAAAGCGATCAAGGATTGGCTTTAGGACAACCATTGCCTGCATGGTTGAGCAGTTGGGGTTGGCAACGATTCCCGAATGGCCCTCAACGGCTTCTGGGTTGACCTCTGGCACAACCAAAGGAACCTTTGGATCCATCCGCCAGTGGGATGAGTTATCGACAACAACAGCTCCGGCCTCCACAAACTTTGGCCCCCACTCGGCAGAGACCGTGGATCCAGCACTGAACAACGCGAGGTCAAAATTGGAGAGGTTGGCTAGCTCAAGGTCCTCAACGACTACGCCCTCAATCTCAGTGCCCGCGCTTCTGCTGCTCGCCAAGGCAGTGATGCTTGCCGCAGGGAAGGACCGCTCTCTCAGTAGGCGCAGGATCGTGCGGCCGACCGCTCCGGACCCACCCACGACTGCAACGCGCGGCTGGCTCACCTAGCGGCTCCGTGAGGCGTCTGCGCGCCGTCCTCATCATCACCAAGGTCAAACGCTGCGTGTAGCGCTCGGACGGCGTCAGCCACCCGATCTGCCGATACGACACAGGAAATCTTGATCGGCGATGTGGAGATCATCTCAATGTTGATCCCCTGCTCACCTAGCGTCCGGAAGACCGTCGCCGCAACGCCTGGGTTGGAACGCATCCCAGCGCCAACAACCGACACCTTGCCCATCTGCTCATCCCACGCGATCGATTGGATGCCTTGGGCCTCCATCAGGCCGTCAAGGGCCGCACGTGCGTCCCTGAGGTCCTCTGTGGCGACCGTGAAGCTCATGTCAGCGGCCTTGTCGTCCTCTGTCGGCTCGTTCTGGATGATCATGTCCACGTTCACTCCTGCGTCAGCGAGCGCGCCGAACACTGCTCCAGCTACACCTGGCGTATCGGGAACACCAGAGAGCGTGACTCTGGCCTCTTCAGTTGAGTGCGTTACAGCGGTGATTAGTGGGTGTTCCACGTTTTCCTCCTCATTGACGACGATTGTCCCATCGCCAGGGTCAAATGATGACCGGCAGTGGATCCGCACCCCATGGGTGCGTGCGTACTCGACCGACCTCAGCTGCAAAACCTTCGCTCCAGAGGATGCCATCTCCAGCATCTCCTCGAAGGAAACAGTCCCAAGCTTCTTGGCATCGGGAACGATCCGCGGGTCAGCGCTGAAGACACCGGCGACATCAGTGTAGATCTCACAAACCGATGCGCCCAGGGCAGCGGCGACAGCAACGGCGGTGGTATCTGAGCCGCCCCGCCCGAGAGTCGTTACATCCTTCTCCGTTGAGACGCCTTGGAACCCAGCTACCAAGACCACTTGGCCGGCATCAAGAGCTTCGGTAATCCGGTCTGCTCGAACATCAAGAATGCGCGCCCGCGTGTGGGACGTGTCAGTAACAATCCCAGCCTGCGAACCCGTTAGGGAGATGGCGTCATAGCCAAGGTCCCTAATCGCCATGGCCGCCAGCGCGCACGAGATCCGCTCGCCCGTGGAAAGCAACATGTCCATCTCGCGTGGGTCTGGGGACTCCGATACCTCGGCAGCCATCTGGAGTAGCTCATCCGTGGTGTCTCCGCGTGCGGAAAGGACAGCAACGACGCGATCCCCGGCCTTGCGGCGATCCGCAATCCGAGCAGCGGCAGCCTTGATCCGCTGCGCGTCGGCAACGGAACTGCCCCCAAACTTCATAACGATTGTCTCTGCCATAGGAAGGGAGCGTACCCGTCACAGGGGCCTTTCCAGTCCCTCCGCGACGCTACGACCGGTGTCGGTCAGGGGTTGATGGAACGACGGCCCGACATTGCCCTGCCAAGGGTGAGCTCATCTGCGTACTCAAGGTCGGCTCCAACCGGCAGTCCGCTCGCCGGGCGGGTGATGATCAGCGTCGGAGAAATCTCCCTCAACCCAGCCGCCATATGCAGCGCTGTGGCTTCTCCCGTCGTCGTCGGATTGGTGGCCAAGATCACCTCCGTCACGGTTCCGGTCCGCACGCGTTCGTAGAGCTCAGCAATGTGGATGTCATCCTCATCAACTCCATCCATTGGAGAGAGCGCGCCACCGAGTACGTGGTAGCGCCCGCGGAACTCAGATGTGCGCTCGATCGGATGCACATCCTGTGACTGCTCCACAACACAGAGCAGCGCGTCGTCACGGCGGTCGTCCTGACAGATTGGGCATCGCGGCCCTTCGGCAAGGTCAAAGCAGATCTCACACTCACCGATCTTCTCGCGCACCTCAACGATCGCGGCAGCGAGCGCCGCAGCTTGTTCTGGTGGCGCCCTGAGAACATGGAACGCGAGTCGCGTCGCTGTCCGGCCACCGACGCCGGGAAGCCGCGAAAACTCTGAGATCAGGCGTTGGATCGGAGGTGCGTACACAGTCGCTCTACCCCTGCGTCAGGGACCGCTGGTCGCGCCGTCTGTGTCGGGACCGTCCACTGCTGACGGGCCCTCATCGCTCGGGGCGGACTCGGTGACATCAGCGGGCTTATCGCCACTGACCTCCACCCCGCCAAACTCGTTGAGCAGGATGTCGGCCATCTCATCCCCGCTCAGTGCACGCTCCTGCGCGGCTGCTGTGGTCTCCATCGCCTCAGACAGCTCGTACTCGAGTTCCAGCCGGGCGCCGGTCAGGTCCGCTAGGGCCTGCATCACCGACTGGACATAGCGCTGGTCAGCAGCCTTGCGGCGGTGGAAGTCAGCGTCAATTGGGAACCCGACTGTTACACGACGCTCAACCAAACGAAGTGGGGTTGCTTGAGCCAGGATTGCGCTTAAGACGGGGCTTTCCTGAGCCATCTGCTCAACGACTTGCGGCCAGACGGCAAGTACTTCTTCAAAGGTTGGGACTGGTCCCGTATGGAGGCTCGGCGCTGGAGCTGCCTCCGCCATTTCAACGACAGGGTCCACCTGCGGGACGGCACTCAGAGCGGCCGACGCACCTGACCCGGTTGGGATCGAAGTCTCAAGGGGCGCTGATTGGACCACGGCCTGGGGAGCCTCGGGCGCCGGCGGGGTGGGCGCCACAGCTGGCGCCGCAACAACCTGCGGAGGCAGGGCTGGTGTTGGGGCTTTTCCGGCCGACATCGGCTTACCTCGGGAGGCAGCCTTGACCAGCAGCAGCTCAAGCCGGAGTCTGGCGTCGGCACCATCCTTGATTGCCCCGAAGGCCTCGGCGACGAGATCAAGGAACGTGACGATGCCGGCTCTGCCAAGTGCGTCAGCCTGCGCGGCAAGGCGGGCGTCGTACTCTGGTGTTGTTGCCAGTTCGGCAGGCACCGAACCAGACAGGTCGGCGAGCAGAAGCGACCGCCCATGGCCCTCAAGGTCGTCGAGGAACCTGCGTACGTCACGGCCCGAGTCAGAGATCTTCGCCGCGGTGCGTACTGCTGCCGCTGGGTCAGAGGCTACGACTGCGTCAATCGCCTCAAACCTTAGGTCAGCGTCAACGACACCGAGAACAGCGAGGGCATCCTCGGTTGAAATGGCTCCCGACTCACCACCGGCATAGGTGACTAGCTGCTCGAGGGTCCCCAGGGCGTCACGGAACGACCCATCGGCTGACCTAGCAACGATCCTAAGTACCTCTGGGGGAGCGTCAATGCCCTCCGTCGCGGCTACCCGGGTGACGACCTCTTGCACCTCGACTACCGAAGGTCGCTGGAAGTCAAAGCGGTGGCACCGGTCAACGATCGTGGGGAGAATCTTCTTTGCCTCGGTGGTGGCCAGGACGAAAACAGTGTTTGGCGGTGGTTCCTCAAGTGTTTTGAGGAAAGCGTTCCAAGCTGCTGGCGAAAGCATGTGCGCCTCGTCCAGGATGTAGACCTTGTGACTTCCACTCATGGGGGCGAGTGCCACGCTGTCGCGCAGGTCGCGGATGTCATCAACGCTGTTGTTGGAAGCGGCGTCCATTTCGACTACGTCAAGGGAGCTTCCCTGCGCTATCGCCTCACAGGCCGAACAGACTCCGCATGGCTCGGTGGTCGGTCCGTTCGCACAGTTCAGGGCTGCGGCGAGGATCTTGGCCATGCTCGTCTTGCCGGTACCTCGTGACCCAACGAACAAATAGGCGTGGTGAACGGCATTCCGGTCGATCGCATTGCGAAGCGTTCGGACAACGGCCTCCTGTCCGACTACGTCGGAGAAGGTTCGGGGGCGATGGCGGCGATATAGCGACGGCGAGGACACTTCGCGTGACTCTATCGGCGGACTCGGCTATCGCCCACAGACACTCCTGCGGACTCAGCGGAAGTGGTCGAGCGTGCCGCGCAGGCCGTCGCCAAGAGCAACCGTTGGCTGCCAGCCAAGGTCCTCAAGTGCGAGGCTTGGGTCCAAGACTGAGCGCCGAACCTCGCCCCCGCGAGCCGGCCGATAGTCAACCTCAAGGCCGCCATCAACCAAGCCATCGATCGCCGCGACAAGTTCGTTGATACTGGTCTCGAGCCCACTGCCAATGTTGCAGGCCCCATGGACTCGCGAATTGCCAGCTGCCAGCAATGCCGAAACAACATCGGATACCTCAACGAAGTCTCTGGTCTGCTCGCCATCCCCGTTGATGTGTGACATCTTCCCCAGCAGGGCGCGCTCGCAGAAGATCGCGACCACTCCCCCCTCTGAATGCGGGATCTGCCGCGGGCCGTAGACATTGGCCAACCGCAGGGTGTAGGTAGAGAGTCCGTGCAGGTCCGTGTACATAGAGACATAGGACTCAGCCGCAAACTTGCTCGCCCCGTAGGGACTCTCCGGCCTGATCAGAGCGGTCTCAGGGGTCGGATAGACCCCAGCCTCTCCATACATGGCGCCACCCGTTGAGACATAGACAAGACGCTCAACCCCGCTCAGCCGAGCCGCCTCAAGCACTGAGATGGTCCCGAGGACGTTGACCCGGGCGTCACGGTCTGGATCAGCAACAGAATCGCTCACCTGTGCCTGCGCTGCCAAGTGGAACACGGTGTCGGGGTTAGCTGCCTCGAATGCGCTGCGCACCGCAGCAGCATCGAACACGTCACAGGTCACAAGCTCAGCTCCTGAGGCAACCGCACCCGTCAGGTTTGCCTCGCGGCCAGTGGAGAGATCGTCAAGGACTGTCACGTCGCATCCGCCCACTATTAGGGCGTCAACAAGGTTTGACCCAACGAAGCCGGCGCCGCCGGTAACGAGTGCTCTCACCAGTGGAAATCTAGACCCTCAAGCCCGCGTGTGAGCGTTAGGCTTACCCGCGCCTATGACCGAGCCTAGTTCCAGCCCTGCCAACTCAAGGAGTGATCTCCTCAGAGCGTCCCCGCGGATGTTCGACTCAGACCTGCTTGACAGGCTCTCGCGGGTGCACCCAGCGGTTGTCTTGGCGATCTTCGTTCCTACCGTTGCGCTCCTAACTGGACTGGGCGCGTCAGCCGTGGGAGCCGAGGCCGTCCTCTGGTTTGCCGGCGGTTGGCTGTTGTGGACTCTGACCGAATACTGGCTGCACCGGCTTGTTTTCCACTTCGACGCGGACAACCAGTGGGCTCACCGGTTCCACTTCATGATCCACGGGGTTCACCACGACCATCCCAATGACCCCCTCCGGCTTGTCATGCCACCAGGGGCAAGCATCCCACTGGCGTCCCTGTTCCTGCTGGGCTTCTGGACTGCCCTCCCAGCTGGCGCATGGATGGCGTTTGGTGGTGGCTTCCTGACCGGGTATCTGGTCTACGACATGCTCCACTTCCACATGCACCATCATCGGCCGCGCACGCGAGTTGGACGGCTTCTGCGTGAGCTCCACATGCGCCATCACTTCCAGGATCACACGACAGGCTTTGGCGTCAGTGCGCCTTTCTGGGACTCGGTATTTGGAACCAAGCCCGCCTCACGCAGACCCTGACCCCAGCGGCTCCCCTAGCACCCCAGAACGACCGGGACCCGAACTCCGAGCACTGTGCTCGAAACCCGGGTCCGGTTTGGGAGGTCCGATGCCATCCCCCGACAGCATCGGCGCTGGTACCAACTCCATGAGAGAGCGGAGTTGGTACCAAGTTGCCTGGCCTAACTAGGAGGCGTGGTAAGTCTTCTTCTTGAGAACGTAAGGGCAACCGTGGGCGAGGGTGATTCCCTTGCCGCCCGGTGTGAGCTTGACCTTGGTCGAGCTTGCGACGCTCAGGTTGAATGGGACTCCCTGCTGACCCTCTCCATCGCTGACATTGGCCATCAGCTTGGGAAGCTGAAGGAGTGCCTTGCATGGGTTGGCGTCGACATGGATGGTGCCCGTGATCTTGTTTCCGGCCTTGGCAGGAATGATCTTCTTGCCGCTGTTGGCTGGGAACAGCTTGTCTGATGGGAACAGCTCAGTCAGAGCGACATAGTCACTACCTGGCTTAGCGAACAGACCTGAGACGGTGGCTGCTGAGTAGGCGTATGGCGATATGTCAGTCCCGGCTCCAGCGCGTGTGTAAAGCGAGGTGGCACTGGAAAGCGAGCAGCCAATTGCGTTACTTGGGATCTCGCCATTGCAGCTGATCGTCTGGAACGAACTTGCTGCGGAGGACCCGTCTGGGTTCAGTACAAATGGCTCAGTGTCGAACCCAACAATGTTGCGTGTTACTGAGAAGATCGAGTATCCGTTGACTGCACCCGGGTAGGTAACTGTCTTGGTTACATCGGCTCCGTCTACATAAGTAGTGGTGAAGTCATTGCAGGTGATTTCGTAGGTCAGCTCATAAGTGGAAACGTTTGTAACCGTCGCCTTACCTGAGCAGTCGGGTGCGTAGTTCTGGGCTGCAGCGGCCGGAGAGGCAGCTACGACCAGACCGACGAGCAGGGCCGCCGTGGTAGTTGCGAATGTTGAGCGAAGTTGCACTTTTGTTACTCCTTGATCGAATGTGACTCATGGAACTGCGGACGATCTGAAGTCTCGCGGGGAACTCCCCTCACGGTGTGAACCAGCCGTGACCCGCTGGTAAAAGAACCGAGCTCAGTGTTGGTGAGCTTCTGCCCCGTTCAAGGAGTGAGACGGTCCAGTGGGAGCGCCTGGTACAAGCAGGCGCTCGCCGCACTGCCAGCAGAATGTCGATCCGCGGGCATGGAGGGAGCCGCAGAAACGGCAGGCCCCCGACGCTGCGGCGTCCTCGAGCCGAAGCAGTCTCTCTGCTTCGGCAAGTTCTGCGTCGACCTTCTGAAGCTCAGCAGCCCGGGCCGTGACGACATCGAGACGGTAGTGGTCCCTAATGGCCATCTCGTAAACGACTCCGCCTATGTCGTACTGGATCTCGCCGAACTTCTGGGCAAGTTCGTCGCGCCGCTTGCGCAGCTCAACCATGCCAACGGTGGGTGTCGCCGCTGCTTCGCTTGCCTGCTGGATAGCGCGCTCGGCCGGCAGGCGCTTGCGGATTGAGTATGGAAGGCGGTTTGAAATGCTCATGGGTATCTCCTGTGGTGTGTTCGGGTGGGAAGGGTTGGGATTGGACTATGGGACCGTCACGGGACGGGGATCAAGCTTTTTCGTGAAGAAGGTGCTCGGGAATAGAACGGGTCGGTAACCAAGGCTTGCTTCGGGGTTGCTTCGGCCTAGGAACGGCCCGAGGTTCGAGGAGGGATCCTTGATGCTGCCGTAACCCAGCTCGGCCTCGATCGTCAAGAGAAGGTCGTACGGCGCGTAACTGGCGTTGCTGGACTTCCCGCTCTTTACCAGCGGCGACAGCAGGAGTAGCCCGGTGGGCGTGTCCGCCGTATCCCCGGATGCTGGTTGATCAAAACCAAGCGCGACCATGCCGCCACTGGTGTATGGGCTTGACTTCATCAGTACCCCGGAGACTGATGACGACAGGAAGGCGTTCAGCGCGGCAGGCCCGCCATCGGTGGTTCCATCTGGACACTTGACCGCTACTAATCCGCGGCAGCGTGAAGGAATGATGAATGTCACTGGGGGTAGGCAGGCTGTCCGGTCATCGAGGCTCGACGCCTGCTCGCAGACAGCCTTGTTGGCATGGTCAGCCTTGATGTCATCCGCCAACCGTTCAAGGGGACGGATTTCCTGAGCACAGTCGAACCCCGTGGCGAACTTCGTCAGCCAGAGGAACGGGTTGTCTCTGGGGTCCGGAGCTCCCGCAGTAGGAGGCGTGAGCGCGACACCATCAGCTGGGGGTGTGCACAGACCTGAGTCATCTGGCCAGCCAGATGTCGGCTTAGTCGCCCCGGTCTCTAAATAGATCCGTGTCTTCTCGCCAGCTGCACCGGCCACATCGCTAGCAATGTCGCCAACCCCGCGGGGATAGATGCAACCGTCGCCCGTAACCGTGTTCCCCGTCATAAAATTCGACGGCGGTTCAGGAACTGGCGAGGGGGTGTCACACCCCGTGGGGTTAGATGTCGCTGCGTTCGGAGCTTGCCCGGTGATAAGCGCGAGCCTGTTTGCGAGTCCTGACACTGATGGTTGGCGGTATCCCTTCAGAAGGAAGCCCTTCTTGACCAGCGAGGCAGGCAATGCCTGCCCTGGAGCTCCACCTGGCAAAAGCACGACCATCACATGGCCAATGCTGGGGTTGGCTGGCGGCGTGGGTGGCTCTACAGGCGTTGGAGTAACCGCTGGTGGCGGGGTAACCACTGTGGGTATCGCCGGGGGGACATCGGCGACGGGCGTGTCGGCAACTGCTGGTTCTGCGGCGGGCCCGGTTGCCTGTGCGCCAGCAGCCTGGACGATCACGACTCGCTGACCCGAAGCGAGCGTGTCACTGACTGGAGGCCCAAATGCCGAGCCGATAATCGCGCCAACCGCTAAAAGCGCGAGCCCCGCAGAGGCAGCGGGCTTGGTCGCAAACGCCGTCGCGAGCGCGTTGGCACCTGTCAGTGCTGACTTGCCTTCACTCGCCGAATGGGCGAGCGCCATCGGCGGTGTCCCACCAAACTGGGCGGCTCCAGCAGCAGCGACAGCAAGCGCTGCCAAGACCGGCCCCGATGGAACCCGCTGGGTTGCCCTGCGGACCCCACAGTTGAGGCAGTACCTCTGGTCGTGAGCAAGCGCCGTACCGCAGCAGCGGCAGGGCTCAAACTGGTCATTGGTTGACGGCTCTTGCGGCATGGCTGTTTAGAGGTGGGGAACTAGTTGCCCCAGGTCTGAGCCCCGCCACCACCAGCAGGCGCCTTGTGGTCAATTGGCGGAGGAGTCCCGGGGGTCGAGATCGTCTTTGGCAGCTTGGCCAGCTTCTTCCCGCATGCGGTTGGCGTGAGACCCTTGCAGTCCGTCGCAGAAGCCACCGCAGCACTGCTCAACACCTTGGCGCCCTTTTGGACCGCTGACGGCGCGGCTCCGGAGCCCTTCTTGGCTGCCTTGGACCCGGCGGCGCCGGTTGCGCCCGCAGCAGTCCCGTCAGTTCCAGTAGCACCGACGGTTACGACCTGCGGTGCCGATGAGGCAACCTGCTGGCTCCCGCCTGCTGACCGACCTACAAGTACGCCGGTACCCAGGAAGAGAACCGAAAGGCAGACAATTGCCGTCGCAAGTGCTGGCGTGATGGCCTGCTTGCCTCCCGAGGCCGCTGTGTCCGTGGCCACCGTCTGAGGGGAGAATGGCACGCCCTTTTCGGCCCGGCGCGACCCGCACGAAAGGCAGTACCTCTGATCCTCAGCCACCGCCGCCGAGCAATTCCGGCACTGCGCCACGGCCGTAACGTTGCTGACTGCTGCAAATGGCTGGGTTATTGAGCTGGCTGACGTGTGCATTGTCGACTCCTTATTTGGATAGATCGGTTAATGGGACAAAGTTGGTGATGGCTCCCTTGCGAGGGTCAGCCCCTACGTAATAGACGGCAAAGCCTTGTGGCTTTCCCTTGCCTTTCGGACCCAGTTTCTCGATGACCGAGCGGCCGGCTGCGACAACGCGGCCGCCCTGCCGGGCTACTGAGAACACAACCAGTCGGTTCTGTTCAAAAGGAGAGTTGTTGCTTGCCTTCCCCCGGAGAGCGATGCCGCTTACGGGGTCAGCGAAGAAGACCTTCTTCAAGAGGGTGGGGTCAGCCGGTACAGACTTGTCAGCCTTGCCGAGGCCGATTCGGATCTTGGACCGGCGTGGAAACCCTCCGGTAACTTGGTCATCTACCCAATCGAATGTCTGGCCTGGCCTGATAATCGGGATCTGTGTGAGCGTTGCGTCAGTGCCGTACGGCGTGTTTGTGTAGAACGCCTTGCTTCCCCTGTCGTAGCTGTAGAGAGCAATTGGGACATCAACGAGTGCGGTCTTAGCTGTGCTCTTGATGGTCACGACGACCGCATTCCTGTCAGTCCCACGGAGTGGCGTTATTGACAGAATCTGCAGCCGCTTGTCGACCTTGGCTATCACCATTCCTCGAGATTGAATCTTCAGCTTCTTGGCAGCGATGGCCGCCTTCCGCGCGCTCTTGTCTTGGCTGCTTTCGCATGCGGCCAGAGAAATCGAGAGGGATGCAACTCCTAGGAGAACTGCGGCTCTTCTAATCAACCGAACACGCCGCCCACATAGTTCTGTGTCCGCTCAGCGCGCGGAGCGTTGAATACCTGCTCAACCGTCCCGTACTCAACGAGCTCACCTAGGTACATGAAGGCGACGTTGTCCCCAACTCGGTGGGCCTGCTGAAGGTTGTGGGTCACAATCACGATCGCAACCTTCTCGCGGAGCCTCGTGATCAACTCCTCAATGATCTCTGTGGACTTGGGATCCAGTGCCGAGCACGGCTCGTCCATCAGCAGTACCTCTGGCTTGGAAGCAAGCGCGCGCGCGATGCAGAGCCGTTGCTGCTGACCACCCGAGAGTCGGAGTGCAGGGTGGTCAAGGTTGTCGCCAACCTCATCCCATAGCCCTGCATCCTCAAGGGCCTCTCGAACCAATGGGGCGAGAGCCGACTTACTTGGCCTGCGGGCCGCCTGCTCTCTGATGGCGTAAGCGACATTGTCGAAGATGCTCATTGGGAATGGGTTCGGTTGCTGGAACACCATCGACACCCGGCGACGCAGATCCGTTGCCTCCAGTGCATGAATGTCATCTCCATTGAGGGTGATTGACCCGGTGGCGACTGCTGTGTCGGTCAACTCAGTCAGTCGGTTCAGTGACCGTAGGAGCGTCGTCTTGCCGCAGCCAGAGGGACCGATCAGCGCGAGCACCTCCCCCTCTCGGACTGGCAGTGTCACATTCCTGACGGCAGGCTTCGTGCCATACGCGATGGAGAGATCATCAATCCGCATGCGTTCAACCCTGTTGCTGCTGCCCGGCGCAACGGCCGCGGCTATGGCATCCGCCGCACCAAGCGTGTCGTGCCGAGGATCGACCACCTTCGGGGCGCGGCTTGGATCAATCCGTTTGATTGGCGGGAGTGGCGTGGGCGAGTTCATACGATCTCCTTCTTGGAGCGACGGGAGAGGATGTCAATCCCGAAGTTGAGGGCAAGGACGAGTAGAAGCAGCACGAACGCGGCGGCATAGGCCTTCTGCGGGGCATTCCCCTCGCCAGCAGGAGAGTTGTTGTAGACGTAGGAGGTCAGGGTGCTCCCGGTTCCCCGCAGGGTGCTGACGATCGGAGCGGACCCAACCTTCTCAATCTGCATCGTTGCGCCGAGCAGGATCACGACAATTGCCGTGTCCCCTGCGATCCGGCCCATCCCGAGCGCCGTGCCGGTCAAGATGCCAGGGCGCGCAGTGGGTATTAGTACCTTGCGGATTGTCGACCACTTGGTCTTGCCCAATGCGTAGGAGGCCTCACGTACTTGAGCCGGGACCTGCTGGAGGGCCTCGCGCGTTGAGGTGAAGATCAGCGGGAGTGCGATCAGCGACATCATCGCTCCGGCGGTGAGGAATGAGCGACCAGCGACAGCACCGCCGAGTGCCCTGAAGGACATGAAAGAGAAGATTCCGTTGCTGAACAGAAGGAGCCCGAAGATCCCGAGAACGATGCTCGGGGTTCCCGCTACAACTTCGATTCCGGATTCCACTGCTCGGGCAAGCCGCGTTGGGCGGCCGTATTCCACTATCCAAATCGCTGTTGCGACACCGAGCGGGATCGCGATGATTGTGCCGACCAGAGTAAGAATGACGGTGCCAAGCAGAGGGGCTAGAAATCCGCCTGTCTGGCTTTGGTCGCTGCCAACGGCCGGGTTGGAGAAGATCAGGTCCAGGCTGACGTACTGAAGGCCCTTATTGAGCATGAACAGAATCAAGCCTGCGGCCACTAAGCACAGCCCAATACCAACCGCCCAGCAGGAGAAGTAAGCAATGCGGTCAGGTAGAGGCCACGACTTAACCGTGTCCTTACCTCGACGGTGAACCACCTTGGGTTGAGTTGAAGTGCTCACAGCCTGACCCCGTACTTCCGGAGTGGTCGCTTGGCGAGGGTGCCACCCAGCGAGAGCATCAAGCTTGCGAAGAGCAACACCGCTGCCATGGCGTAGATGGTCTGACCAAAGGGCTTGACCGAGAGTCCTTCAGCGTTGTCAACGATTGTGGCCGCATATGGTCGGAGTGGCTCGAAGACGAAAGTGATGCCGTCAAGTGGGTTTGGAGCGAATCCGACTGATCCGGAGACCATCGCGAGCATGATCCCCTCGCCGATGGCGCGGGCGGCAGCGATGACAGCTGCGGCGATAATCGCCGGCCGCGCGGATCGAACGACGACAGTCCACATGACCCTCCAGCGGTTGGCGCCCAAGGCCAGGGCCCCTTCCTTCCAGCCGTTTGGAACGGCGCGCAAAGCGTCAGCGATGATCGCGATCATGATCGGCGTGATCATCAGCGTCAGGATCACCACAGCAACCCCTAGTGACGCGCCTGAGAGCTGGACGACGAAGGTGACGGAGTTCTTCCGACCGTCGCCGATCAGGTGGTTGCCCACGAACGGTACGAGGACGAGGATCCCGATCAGTCCATAGATAACTGAGGGAACAGCCGCGAGCAGCCGAACCACTGGGCTCACGACGCGCTTGACGCTTGGAGGTGCAAACTCGACGATGAACACGGCGGCGAGAGTCGATACGACAATCCCGATTGCCACGGAGACAATGGTCAGGAGCGCTGTCGCGTAGAGGATCGGCCAAGTCCTGATCGTGTAGTCCCACTTCGCCGGGTTGGCAGGGGAGTTGAAAATGGCAGCGAGTTGGTCGTCAACGTTTCCACCCCAGCCGAACCACATTGGTCCGTTGTGTGAGAACGATGGCCAGGCCTTGAGAAGAACAAACAGGCACATGGCCGTGATTAGGACCAGTACAAGCGACGACAGCGCGCCGAGCGATCGCTCGGCGCGCCTCTCGCTTCTCGCCGCGGAGGACTGAGGCACTGAGGCCTTGCTGTCCCCCGGGTAATTCAACTAGACCAGCGGTACCCATCCAGCAGCAACGATCTTCTTTGCGGCTGTGCTTGTCTGGACCCAGCGGATGAATGTGCTTGTGATGCCGGTTGGGGCTCCACGCGTGACCATCCAGAAGTTACGGACTGCCGAGTAGGCGCCTGACTTTGCGTTGGTGAGGGTGCACGCTACGCCCTGGTACTGAAGGGGCTTAATTCCCCCCACGAAGTCAAACGATACGTAGCCGATTCCGTTCGGGTCACTCTTCACTGAGCTCTGAATCAGACCGTTGCTGGCCTTCTGAGCCGCGCTATTGCTGACCGTCGATGAGCCCATGAAGAGCTTCAGGAATGCGTCTTGGGTTCCTGATGCGGCGGTGCGCACATACAGATTGATTGAACCGGTCTTGCCTGACCCTGGGATATCGGACCAGCTGCGGGTGCTACCGCTGAAGATGGCCTGTACCTGAGCTGTAGTGAGGTTGGAAGCACCGTTGCTCTTGTTCACTGCTACGCAGAGTGCGTCACGGGCAATCTTGTTCCATGTAAGTCCACCGGAATCTGACGACTTGAGATCTCGGGAAGAGTTTCCGATGGTGACACGACCAGCTGAGACATCGGATATGCCGACGTCGGAGCCGCCCTGGTACTGCTTGAAGGAAACCTTGCCCTTGCCTAGGCTTGAGGCGAGGAACGCAGGGAAGAGCTTTGACGTGAGTGGGGCCACTGATGTGGAACCGCTGAGCGTGATGATTGGCTTTGCCGAAGCTGCTGCTGGAGCCACAACCATTGCGGCTACTGCTGCAACTGCTGCGAGTGTGATGCGACTGCGGGACATTTTTGAAACCCCTTTGATCGGTGAGTGGTTTGGCCGCAACATTGCGACTGACCACAGACTCGCCGGTCTAGGGCTCTCTCTTGTGAAGGAGTCGTGTTGCCCCTGTGAAAATCCTGCCAACGGAAAACGGGTCATTACTGCTGTCCCCCATCGGTTACCTCTGGAGACAGGCGGTAGCCAATACCGAAGTGAGTGTGCACGAATGTCCATTCGGGCGCGATTGCTCCCAACTTCTGTCGGATTCGCTTGACGTGGACGTCAACGGCTCGGTCGCGGTAAGGCATACGGCCTCCCCACACTCGCCCGTAGACGTCCTCGCGTGTGATGACACGGTCCGGCCGCTCCGTCAGAGCTTCCAATACTTCGAACTCCCTCACGGTCAGTGAGGCACGGACTCCCGAGACAAGCGCCTCACGGTCCCCAAGCCTGAGTTCAAGTGGTCCGAGGGAGAGAGTGTCGTCTTGGAGGGTCGGGGTTGTGGCGGCTGCGTGGTTCACGGAGCCGAAAACTACGCCGACCTCGATGGCCTCTCGTGAAAGACCGGTGACGCAGTGGTGAAAAGAATGTGAAGGAAGTTATGCCTGCAAAACGGGCACTTCTTCCTCCGCCCTCAAGCTTCGATGTTGCTCATTACGTGTTTTACGCGCGTGTAATCGTCAAATCCGTACATGGACAAGTCCTTGCCATAGCCGGATTGCTTGAAGCCACCGTGCGGCATCTCAGCCACGATTGGGATGTGGGTGTTAATCCACACACAGCCAAAGTCGAGGGCCTTAGCCATCCGCATTGCCCGGCCGTGGTCCTTAGTCCAGACGCTTGAGGCAAGGCCATAGTCGACGCCGTTGGCCCAGGCCAGCGCCTCAGCCTCGTCGGAGAACTGCTGGACGGTGATCACAGGTCCGAAGATCTCGTTCTGGACCATCTCATCATTCTGTTTGAGGCCTGAAACAACAGTGGGTTCAAAGAAGTACCCCGGGCCGCCGGGGGCGGAGCCTCCGGCGTTGACCGTGGCGTGCCCAGGAGACCGTTCAATGAAGCCCTGAACCCGCTCAAGCTGCGTCTGGCTAATGACAGGGCCCATGTATGTGTCCGCGTTGAGGGGATCGCCGAAGACAGTGCCCTTGGCCTGCTCTGTCAGTGCGTCAACGAAATCACCGTAGATGCCCGGTCCGGCAAGAACACGCGTTGCGGCCGTGCAGTCCTGCCCAGCATTGAAGTAACCAGTACCAGCAATCATCTCTGCGGCTTCAGCCAGATCCGCATCGTCAAAGACGACAACCGGAGCCTTACCCCCCAGTTCCAAGTGGACACGCTTAAGCGTGTCGGAGGCCGCGGCTGCGACAGCCTTGCCTGCCCTGACTGACCCGGTCAGCGACACCATCGCAAGACCGGGATGGCGGACAAGGCCTTCGCCCACGTCACCCTTGCCTAGAACCACATTGAAGACACCCTCGGGGAGGTGCTTCTGCATCATTTCAGCAAGCCAAAGCGTGGAATTCGGTGTGTTCTCAGATGGCTTCAAAACACAGGTGCAGCCAGCAGCTATGGCCGGTGCGAACTTCCACACGGCCATCATGAACGGGTAGTTCCAAGGTGTGATCTGCCCGACGACGCCAACAGGCTCACGGCGAACGAATGATGTGTGCCCAGCCATGTACTCGCCAGCAGACCTGCCTTCGAGGTTGCGCGCGGCACCTGCGAAGAAGCGGATCTGGTCAGCTGCCGGCGGGATCTCCTCTTCGATGGTCAGCTGGAGTGGCTTGCCTGTGTTCTCGGACTCGATGCGAGCGAGCTCTTCCCCGCGCTGCTCAAGTTCGTCCGCAATCCGATAGAGCGCAAGGGAGCGCTCCGATGGGGTCGCCTGACTCCACTGGGCAAACGCCTTCGTTGCGGCTGCCACAGCAGCATCAAGGTCAGCTTGGTTGGAACAGGGCATCTCGGCGATCACTTCGCCAGTGGCGGCATTGCGCACCTCGTGGGTCTCACTGCCACTTGGGGCAACAAACTTGCCGCCGATGAAGTTCTGAAGCTTGGTTACAGACATCTCACCCTCCGGTATTCATGTGAACGTTTCCCTTGTCTGGAGGGTACCCTTGAATGAACTGATGGGAAGCCTGCTCACTCACGTACTCCCGCTCGCGGCCGGTGCAGCAATCAGCCCGACGATCATGACGCTGTCAGTCCTGATCCTCAGCGGGCCACACGGAAAGGCGCGACAAGCAGTCTTCACGGTGGTCAATGTGAGCTTGATGTGCCTGCTCGGCATATTTGGCACGGCCTACATGGCCCATGCCGCCGATCGCCACAAGTCGGGGAAGGTGAACTCTGCCTCAGTGGCCGTAGATGTCACCTTGGGAATCGTTCTTCTCCTTCTTGCCATCCGCGAGCACTACTCCCCCGCCAAGGACACCGAGCACGACTCAGCTGATGCTGCAGGGAAGTCAACGGGCATCGCAGTTCCCAAGTACGCCGCGCTCGGCGTCGTGATGACCCTCACCAACTTCACCACGCTCGCCCTGTTCGCACCAGCCTTGAAGGAGATCGCGATCTCCAAACAGCCGCACTCCACCGAGTTAGCGGTCGGGCTGATCCTGGTCGTGATCGCAACGGTCACAGCGTGGGTTCCTCTACTCCTCACGGTCTTGGTCCCGGGTCCCGCAGAGAGAATCCTCGGCTCAATCAACCACTTCACTACGACCTACAAACATCAGATCGTTCAGGTCGTGATGTTCGTCTTCGGCATCTACCTGTTGGCCAAGGGCCTCACCCGCGGCTGAGGCCCCGCCTTGGGTCAGTGCGCGTGGTCGTGTGCCGCCCCGTGATCGTGGTCGTGATGGGGCTCATGCCCTGCGGTGCCAGCTGATCCATCCGAATCAATATCTGCGCGGACAACGGCCCATGACTGCCAGGTAATGCGAAGAATGCCTACGGTGATGAGCAAACCGATGATCGGGTCTGCGACTGGGAGCCCCACGGCGACAACTGCCGCAGTTGCGACAACCCCAAGGGACACAATCGCGTCCGCTCGTGCGTGCTCACCGTCAGCAATCAAAGCAGCGCTGTTGATCTTCTCACCTGCCCGCAGGCGGATCAGGGAGACCCACCTGTTACCGACGTAGCCGAGCACCCCAGCGATGGCAACCGCAGGAAGGTGCGTGACGGTTTGCGGGTCAATAAACCGGCTGATCGCCTCATAGCCTGCAATCAAGCCGCTGATTAGGATCGCCGCCACAACCGCCATCCCAGCCCACTTCTCCGCACGTTTGGAATGGAGCAGGAAGGCCACACCCACAGGCACCGCTGTTAGGGCATCCCCCACGTTGTGGATCAAGTCAGCAAGGAGAGCGATACTCCCCGACCAGAAGAACACGACGCCTTGGGCGCCAGCAGTGAGCAGTAGGACGGCAAGCGATTGCACAACGGCCCGAACCCCTTCGCGGGAGCGGAGGACATCTTTGTCCATTGGCGCGTGCGAGTGACCCGGTCCGTGCATGTGATGAGCCTATGCGCAAGCTCGAGGTGACAGCTCGCCGGTCGCGCTCAAACAGAAGGGGCGCGCCTTGCGGCACGCCCCTTTGAACAACTCAATCTGAACGACTGTTACCGCTTGGCTGCTGCCTTCTTGGCTGCTGCCTTCACGGCTGCCGAATGCCTTGCCACCGCTTTCCGAACGGCCGCCTTCTGCTTTGTGCTTAGACCGGGCGCAGCTGCGGCACGGCGATCTGCCCGGACCGAGTGCATGGCGGTCTTCAGCGTTGCCGCATCAATACCCAAGGCGCTGGCGAGTGCCGTCACGAGCGTTCCACGGGCCGGCCGGGTACCAGCTGCTGGCTTAGGGATCGACGCGAACGCTGCGTTGACCTGATCGGCCGTGAGACCGAGCGCGGTTGCCAGTGCTGCGGCGAACTCTGGCGAGCGAGGGCCGTGGCCCATGTGTCCGCCTGGTCCACCGTCTCCATCAGGTCCGCCTGGTCCAGCATGACCATCTGGGCCCATCGGAGGTCGTACCGAGTCCAGTGCTGCCTGAACCGCTGCGACATCAAGGCTCAGCTTGTCGGCGAGAGCCTGCGGGAAAGCTGCCCGGTCAGGCCGCGTGCCCTCGGTTGGACGGAGTGACTGGAGGGCCGCTGTCAGGGCATCCGTTGTTACGCCGAGCTTGCCGGCGAGGGCAGTCACAAATGCCGCCCGATCGCCTGGACCGTGCATTGGACCGCCAAACGCCTTGTGGTCCTTAGCGCCACTTCCGCTCCCAGCGAGTGCTGTCGTGCCGCCAATACCTGCCATCAGTGCCGCGGTGCCGAGCGCCGCGATCATGACCCTCTTGCTGTTTCGTCGTGACTTCATTTGAATGCTGCCTCCTGCGGTTTGTTTTGGACTGGACCCCAACTGCTGGAGCAATCGTGCCCAGCCAGAGTTGGAATTACACATGACCAAGGTGAGAATCAGGTTAGAAAGCGGTGACCACCCCTCTCTATGGGCCACAATCACGCCAATGACATCTAATGGCAACGCATCTATCCTGATCGCCGAGGACGACCGGGCCGCCCGGGAGGCACTCGTTCGCGCGCTCACCCTTGAAGGCTTTGATGTTGACGCAGTCAACGACGGCGCCGAAGCCCTCGCCTCTATCAAGGCCGCGGCGCCAGACCTTCTGATCCTCGATGTGATGATGCCCGAAGTTGACGGGATCGCTGTCTGCAGGCGAGTCCGCGCGGACGGCCTCTCAATCCCAGTGCTTATCCTCACCGCGCGCACCGAAACCTCCGACCGCGTGGTCGGGCTTGATGCTGGAGCCGATGACTACCTCGCCAAGCCCTATGCCCTAGAGGAGCTTCTGGCTCGGATCAGGGCGCTATTGCGCCGGGCCTCCACCCAGGATGAGGAGGATTCCCTTGTCGGACCCGGGCTACAACTCGACCTTGACGGGCGTCGCGCTTGGCGTGACGAGCGCGAGCTGGGCTTGACCAAGACTGAATTTGACCTGCTTGAGCTTTTCGTTCGCAACGCTGGGATTGTCCTCAGCAGAGACACCATCCACGAGCGGATCTGGGGCTACGACTTCGGCCCGGAATCCAAGAACCTCGCCGTCTACATTGGCTACCTACGACGCAAACTGGAGGAGGGCGGCGAGACACGCGTGCTGCACACGGTCAGAGGTGTCGGTTATGTCGTGAGGGACGCATGAGCATCCGCTGGAAGTTCGCTCTCGCTGTTGCCGCGCTCTCCGCCCTCGCCGCCATTGCGGCCAGCGCCCTCGGATACAGCGAAACCCGCTCACAGCTTTACGGGCAGATCGACAGCTCTGTCAGGCAGGGCGCAGACCGCCTCGCGCATGTGGCAGCAGTCCGAAGCGGGGCCGACCAACCAGCGCGCGGACTCCCTTTTGGCCCCGGCCCAGGTGCCGAGTTCGCCCCTCAGGGCTTTCCCAACCACCCTCCCAGAGGGGCTGAGGAGGGGCCAATCGGCGACCCCGTCGCCAATCAAGCTCTCCTAGTCCAACGCCTAGGCAAAACCGGGGCGATCAAGAAGTCACAGACGCTCCCCCTCCCAGTTGACGCAGCCGACCGTCAGCAGGCTTTGGGCGGCTCGGGCGAAACGAACATTCGCGACGCCACAGTTCAGGGAACCACGGTCCGGCTCGCGACCGCGCCGATCCTTGGCGGTGGAGCCATCCAAGTGGCGCGATCAACAGCGGAAGCTGCCGGCACACTCAACAGTCTGCGAGATCAGCTGGCGCTGCTGACCTTGGCGATTGTCGCGCTCGCTGCTCTGGCGGGCTTCCTCTTGGCTAAGCGCGCAACAGACTCGCTAGAACACCTGACTGAATCTGCGGAACGGGTGGCTAGTACTGGCTCCCCAGACGAGCAGATCAGCGTCGAAGGCACCGACGAAATCGGTCGGCTTGCCGGGGCGTTCTCCCAGATGCTGGCATCTCTCGCAGAGTCGAGAGAGCAGCAGCAGCGTCTGGTCCAGGACGCAGGCCATGAGTTGAGGACTCCATTGACGAGTCTGACTACGAACCTGACGCTTCTGGACCGGCTCAGTGAACTTTCACCCCAAGACCAAGCTGACATGATCTCCGACCTGCGGAGCGAAGCTGGGGAAATGACATCCCTCGTCAACGAGCTCGTCGAGCTAACGACCGGCGGTGGCGACGAGCCTGTTGCCGAGGTCCATCTCGCTACGGTCGCCCGAAAAGCGGCTGAACAGACAACGCGCAGGACCGGCCGCGCGGTCTCCGTGGACGCACAAGACACCGTCTTATTGGGCCAAGCAAGGTCGCTCCAGCGGGCGATCGGCAATCTGCTTGACAACGCCGCGAAGTTCGATGACTCCCTAGACCCGCTGACCTTGACAGTGGCCCAAGACCGTGTCGAGGTCGCCGACCGTGGACCCGGAATCCCCGCCGGGCAGGAGACCCTTATCTTCCAACGCTTCCACAGGGCAGTTGAAGCGCGAAACGTTCCCGGCTCCGGGCTTGGGCTGGCAATTGTCCACGATGTCGCGAAACGGCACGGCGGCGTGGCCTACGCCCACATGCGCAAGGGTGGAGGCGCAGTCGTTGGCTTTACCTTCAGCTCGCGAAATCCGCTCGACAGGAGTACCGTCTAGCCACGCATTCATGCGGGAAGTTCACTCTGGGAGGGGAGAACAAACATGAGGAAGTCACTTGTTGGTGCCTTGGTTGGATCTGTCGTGTTCATCGCAGCCGCTGCAGGCCCTGCTGCCGCGACCACTGTCGCCCCATGTGACGGGACGGACATGGGCGCGTGCATGCTCCCTTACCCCAACGATCACTTCACCAAGAAGGACTCCAAGACTTCAACGAAGCTGAAGCTGAACCTGCCTTCCAGCGGGATGCCCGCGACAAAAGCCGGCAAGGCGATTGTTGCCACCCAGTGGAACCAGCTAGACGGCTTCAGCCCGGGCTCGACGCTCATCGCCAGCGCCCCGTGCCTAGACCCAACGCAAAGCCACATCAATGGCGTGCTCAACCCAAGCGGATGGTCAGCCACTGACGCAGGCGCGATTGTCTTTGACATCAAGACCCCCCACACCCGCTGGCCAGTGTTCGGTGAGCTTGACGCACAAGCTGACTCGAGGGCACACACGGACCTGCTGATCCGCCCCCTTGTCAACTTCACTGAGGGCCACACCTATGTCGTGGTCTTGAGGAACATCAAGAACAGCAGCGGCACCGCATGCACCCCAAGCACCCACTTCAAGGAGCTTCGCGACGGTAAGGCGATGGGCGAAGTGATGAAGCGCGTCTCTGAGTACAGCCCAATCTTCAAGGCGATCAAGACCGCTGGAATCAGCCGCCCTTCACTCTTCCTCGCGTGGAAGTTCACGGTTGCGAGCTCAAAGAGCCTCAGCGGCCGCCTGCTGTCCATGCGCGACCAAGCGTTCAAGACCTTGGGTGACACAAACCTCAAGGACCGGAAGGTCTCCGGCACCTCCCCCGCGTTCACGATTACCTCGACTCAAAACTTCACGGTTGAGCAGAACGCCTATCTAAGCCGCCGGGTCTACGGGACAATCGACACCCCTTGTTTCCTGAAGTCCAACGGATGCGGGGCCGGGTCACTCCTGAACCTAGATTCGAAGGGGCTCCCTAAGCAGACGGTCAAGTCAAACGTTGACCATGCCCCGTTCGTCTGCAACATCCCACGGAGCGTTTCGAACGGCTCGACGGTTCTTCAGAAGGGCTTCCCGATCCTCTACGGACACGGACTTATGGGCAACTACGAGGCGATCACGCGCAACAGCGCGTACGCAATTGCAGGTAATGACTTCAAGAACATCTTCTGTGGTCTTGACTGGCAAGGGATGTCCAGCAACGACGCCCCTTGGATCGGTATTGGAATCCTGCCGGACCTGTCCAACTTCGGCACGCTTCCAGACCGACTCCAGCAGGCGCACCTGAACTTCCTGCTTCTTGCCCGGGCACTCATCCACCCCAACGGACTTGGGGCCAATGCCGCTTTCCGGTTCGGTGGTGTCAGCGCGCTTGGCACCCAGGTGGGCTACAGCGGTGACAGCCAGGGCGGCATCCTAGGCGGCGCCACGATGGCGGTCTCACCTGACTTCAAGTACGGCTCACTTGGCGTTCCAGGCATCAACTACTCCACTCTCTTGGACAGGTCAGTTGACTGGCCCGAGTACGCGGCTGTCATGTACGACAACTACTCCAAGGGTCCTGAGCGCCCACTGCTGATGGCGTTGATCCAACAGCTCTGGGATCGCGGAGAGGGCGATGGGTACGCGCAGCACATTGGCCGCAGCCCACTGCCCAACACACCGACCAACACTGTTCTGCTCCTGCCGGCATTCGGTGATCATCAGGTCACAAACCTTGCCGCCGAGGCCTACGCGCGCACGATCAGCGCGAAGCTGCGAACGCCAGCGCTAAGCGCAGGCCGAGCAAACCCCTTCCAGATGTTCTGGGGTATTACCGATGGTGGAGCCAGCGCATTCTCAGGCAACGCAATGCTGATGATGGACTCGGGTCCAGTTAGGACCGTCGACGGCCTGTCTGTCGGTACTCCTGCTCCACCAGTAGAGAACCTCCCCCCAGACATTGGTGAGGACCCTCACGGGCTCGGTGGCGGAACTGCCGAGATCCGCAGGCTTGTCAGCGCCTACATCAGGACGGGCAGCCTGCCGACCAGCTGCGCTGGACTGCCATGCGGCATCGGCGGCTGGGTCCCAGGGCTGTAGTCAAAATCTTCGGGCGGCCCCGCCTTCGGGCGGGGTTGGCTTTCCGTCGAACTAGTTCCTAAATCAGCGGAGAGAGAGGGATTCGAACCCTCGAACGAGGTCAACCCCCGTTACACGATTTCCAATCGAGCCCATTCAACCACTCTGGCACCTCTCCGAACAACTTTGGATCCTAGCGGGGACTGGGCAACTGCCGCCTGTGGGTAGCAGAGTGCGCATTCCCACTTAATCCTCCTTGACAGTTCCCGAGACTCCGCAATAGTCATGGGGAGTTCGTGGTACCAGCATTGTCGCTGGTAGGGCCGGGGCCGCACAACCCCCAATACGGAAGGAAGTTCCATGAATCATTGTGCCCCCAGAAGGTTGTCCGCGCCCAAGGTCGCGGCGGCCCTAATTGCAGCGGGATGCCTCGCCGCAGCCGGACCGACAGCAGCCCAGGCTAAGACCCTGGTCCAGATCAAGCCGATTTCAGGCGAAGCCACTGCCCCAGCAGGTTGGGTTACCTATGACGTCCGCGCTGGAGCCGGCCACACCTACGAGGTGTCAAATGACCCCTTCTTCCACAAGTACAGGTCGTTTCTGTCAGGAAGTCGCACCTCAAGCCGTGTCGCCATCAATGGCTTCAAGAAGGGCAAGGTTGGTCAGACGACCTTCTACGTCCGCGATAAGGCTGATCGGTACCGGACGGTTGAGTCAGTTGACATGCCGTGGGACTTCTCGATCCCTTACACCACATGGGGAGCAACACGGACTGTTTTCCGTGAGGACGGTAGGACTCCATACCTAGGTCACTTCACGGTCGAGTTGAGCGCATTCGACACAGCATTCCCGGGTGATACGCGCGGCCTCTGGGCTGAGCTGAATTACTCGAAGGAGACGCCGGATAACTCGGCAGCCTTCCCAACTGAGCTTGCTGACAATCAGGTAGTTGCCCTGACGTCACGCAAGTTCTCGGTCGCGGTTGCGACCCCGCCCTATTGGGCACGGGTTGAGGACGCCTACGGGAACAAGGGCAAGTGGATGAAGCTTGCTTCCAACCCGAAGACCACCTACGCCAAGTAGCTAACGCACAGACACCCCTCGCGCGATGCGGGGGGTGTTCTTGCTACTCGCTCTGAGTCGGGTCTAGATCTTCCACTCGCCGTTGGCGAGAACCAGAGTCTCGGCGCCATCCGCAGACACTGCGAACGTCTCAACTTCGTTGCTTCCAATCATGAAGTCAACGTGAATGCCTGACTTGTTGGCACGGGGGTAGTCAACCTCTTCGACCGCAAAGAGGTAAGCGCTCCCAATGGCAATGTGACTGGCGGCGTTCTCGTCCAAGAGAGTGTCATAGAAAGGGTGCTCAAGCGGTCCAATCCGTCCGCCACCGTCCACCAGAGCAATCTCCCCCAGCCGCGAGGCGCCCTCGTCCCGCTCAGCCATCGCCCGAAGAGCGCCCGCGCCTTGGTCCGCGGCAATCCGGACGATGCGCCCGGCCTCAAACTCAACCTCCAGCCCTTCAATGACGGTACCTGCGGCAACAAGCGGTTTTGTTGATCTGACCACACCGTTGACCCGCTCGGGGTCTGGCGTGGTGAAGATCTCCTCCGACGGCATATTCGCCATGTGGACCAGACCATCCGCACGGCTGAAGCGTGCAGCAATCCACTTCGACGTCGGAAGCAACCCAACTTCAAGATCAGTGCCAGGCCCGCGGAGCCTTAGGGCGTCAGGCTGCATCCCACCCAACCGCTGGCCCATGGCCTCCAACAGGTCCATTCGCTCGGCCCAAGCGGCAACTGGGTCTTCCTCGTCCAATCTGCAAACGTGGGCAATCTCGGTCCAGAGCCGATCCAGCGCCGCGTCGGAGTCCATGTCGGGGAAGCAGAGCTCAGCCCAGCCCGCGGTTGGGCATGGAATGGCGGTCCAATTGGTTGTCCGGTCTGACACAACCCTCCCGTTCTCGGCAACAAATGGAAGTTGGTCCCGACCGACCAATGCCGGGTCAAGGTCATCAAACAGGTGCGGCTCCACCGGGCCCGTCAGGCCGATCCGGGCGGCCTGTTCTTCACCAAGCGCGAGGACGCGCTGGCCAATCCAAGGTGGCACCCAGCCCAAAGAGTCCGGGTCGGCGTGGCTGATTCTCGAGTGTTTGATGTGCGGGTCAAACCAGGCGACATCAACGAACTTTGCCCCGGCGCGGTAGCCCGCATCTGCGAGCGCTCGGACGAGTTCCTCCTTGCCCAGCTCGGCTCCAATTGCGAGAACTTGGCCGGGCTGCACATTGGCTGCGAAGTTGACTGTCAACTCGGCAAGGGCTGCGAGGCGCTCCTCATTGGTTCCCGGGACTGACATGACGCGGACCCCTAGCCAACCTCTCGCAGGAAGGCTTTCGTGCGCTCATGCTGGGGGTCGTCAAGGACCTTCAGCGGTGGTCCTGATTCCACAACGACCCCGCCATCCATGAAGACGACGGTGTCAGCGGCGCTCTTGGCGAATCCAATCTCATGGGTGACAACAATCATCGTCATGCCTTCGCTTGCAAGGTCACGCATGACTGCGAGGACTTCCCCGACTAGCTCTGGGTCTAGAGCAGAAGTGGGCTCATCAAAGAGCATCAGCTTGGGCTGCATGGCTAGCGCCCGGGCAATTGCGACACGCTGCTGTTGCCCACCTGAGAGCTGGGCCGGGTATGAGCCACCGCGATCTCCCATTCCGACTCTCTCAAGCAGTGCCGCAGCCCGATCCTTCGCCTCTGCCTTGCTGACTCCTTGGACCTTGACGGGAGCGATTGCGATGTTCTGTTCGGCGGTCAGATGTGGGAAGAGATTGAACCGCTGGAAGACCATCCCAATGCGCGACCTCGCCTCACAAATATCGCGGTCTGGAAGGGCGTGCAGAACATCTCCCTTCTGGCGGTAGCCAACCAGCTCGCCATCAACCCAGAGTCGCCCAGCGTTGATCTCCTCAAGCCGGTTGATGCAGCGCAGGAAGGTCGACTTCCCGGAGCCCGATGGCCCCAAGATGCACATCACTTCACCGCGGGCTACTTCCAAGTCAATTCCCTGAAGGACTTCAAGGGCGCCAAAACGCTTATGGACGGCTTCAGCTTTGACCATCGGCCCGCCCAGTCCAGGCGGAGAGAGCTTCGAAAGCTGGCTCAGTTCCCCACCCGGTGTGTTCGTCATGCCACGACCTCTGCAGTAACGGGCCGCCATTTGCGCCAGAGCGCGACCAAACGCTGGCGGGGGGTTGGTGGCAGGTTGCGGGCTGTGCCACGGCCAAAGCGGCGCTCAAGGTAGTACTGGCCTACGTAGAGAACGGAGGTCAGAATCAGGTACCAGGCGCTCGCAACCAAGAGCAGCGGAATAACCTTGTAGTTGGCGGCGTAGATCAGCTGAACGGTGGTCAAGAGGTCAAGGACCTGCCCGAGCACGAACACGAGCGAGGTTGTCTTGAGCATGTTGATCGTCTCGTTGCCGGTGGGTGGGACGATCACCCGCATCGCCTGGGGAAGGATGATGTGGCGCATCGTTTGGAACCTTGAAAGCCCTAGTGCCTCTGCTGCCTCACGCTGTCCGTCGTCCACGGACAGCAAGCCCGCGCGGACAATCTCTGCCATATAGGCGCCCTCGTTGAGGCTGAGAGCCAAATAGGCGGCAACCGTGGCGGTGATGACCGTATTTGCGCTTCCCGAGAACAACGCTGGCCCACCGAACGGGACTCCAAAGCTAATCTGCGGGTAGAGCGCTGCGATGTAGAACCAAAAGATCAACTGCACCAACAATGGCGTCCCGCGGAAAAGCCAGATGTAGAACCAGGAAATGCTCTTGAGGACCGGGTTAGGGGACTGCCGCATGACGGCCAGCATGATTCCCAACGTCAAGCCGATTGCCATCGAGACCGCGGTCAGTTCGACTGTTGTCACTACTCCATCAAGGACACGTTGGCTGAAGAACCAGTCACCAAAGACGCTCCACTGGGCACGCGGATTGGTGAGGAATGACCAACCGAGAGATGCAACTGCCACTAGGGTCACGATCGCAGCGACCCAGCGTCCAGGATGGCGAACTGGGACAGCCCTTATATCTTCGGGCCGTCCCAGCTCTTTTGCTTCAGTTTCCATCCTGCTTTAACTCTTTCGCCTGCTATCTAAGCCGGCGGACTACCGCTAGCTGGTTGCGCCGTTGACGACCGGCTGAGTGATGGCAGCGCTTGACATGCCCCACTTGTCGAGAATCGACTTGTAGACACCGTTGGCGATCAGAATGTTGAGTGCATCGAGAACAGGCTTGGACAGCCCGCTCTTCTTCGACATTGCGATGCCGTATGGCGCGGTCTCAAACGACTCACCCTGAATCTTGAACTTGCCGTTTGACTGCTTGACGGCGAACGCTGCAACTGGAGCATCAGCAAGACCAGCCTGTGCTCGATCACTTGACAGCGCGAGGTTGGCTCCGTTCTGGTCAGGGAAGACCAGCACCTTGATCTGCTTGTTAGCAGCACACTTCTTCGACTGGTCTTCAGCCTGTGTCTGCTGAACGGTGCCCTTTTCTACTGCAACCGTCAGTCCACAGAGGTCGGCAATGGTGCTGACCTTTGCGCCGCTTGAAGCGGTCACGTAGATGGCCGTGCCGACGCTCATGTAGGTCACGAAATCAACTGTCTTCTCGCGTTCCTTGTTGTCGGTGAACGAGGACATGCCAAGCGCGTACTTGCCGGCCTCAATGCCCGGGATGATCCCGTCAAAGCCAGCGTTCTGGAGGTTGGCCGTAAGGCCCATTGTTGTGGCAAGCGCGTTGGCGAGGTCTGCGTCGGCCCCTTCAACTGTCTTGCCATCAGTAGCAATTGACTCCATTGGTGGGTAGCTCGCGTCAAGCGCGACTGTGAGTGGCTTACCGGCAAATGCTGCGGGCACCTCAGCTGCCACAGTGGCGTCCTTGGTTGCTGTCGCCGAGCTGGCTGAAGCACTCGTTGACGTCTTGCTTGAACCACCGCAGGCCGAAAGGCCAACCGCTACAAGCGTAGTTACTAGAACAGCCGGTACCAACCGGCGCAAAGTCAAAGTCTTCATGGGTCCTCCCCAGGTTAGGTTTGCTGCTCGGAGGATAAGCGAACTAAGGGATGGAGGGTCTTTCGGGAAGGATCTCGGCTCGCTGTGTCTGCTCCCTGAGTCGCCCCCACGGTGGGCGAGGGGAAATCCTGACACGCCGTCAGCAGTCGCCATGAGAGGTGGTAATTGGGACCGTTCTCCTCTAGGGTCAGGGGATGAAAAGAACTCAGACACTCATTGCCCTTGCAGGAACCGCGGTTCTTGCACTCACCCCAGCTTCAGCTTCAGCGGCCAAGTACAACTGGCTCAAGTGGAATAGCGCGGATCACAAGCCGTTGATCATGGCTCACCAGGGCGGTGAGGATGAATTCCCGTCGAACACGATGTACGCGTTCAAGCAGTCTGCAAAGGCAGGTGTCAACTCACTTGAGCTTGACATTGGCGTGACGAGCGACGGCAAGATCGTCGTTGTTCACAACACCACCTTTGACAGTAAGTCCAATGCGACCGGCAGTGTTCCTGTGTCCCAGATGACACTGGCCCAGGCCAAGGCGCTTGACGCTGCTTACTGGTTCACCACCCTCCCTAGCAGCGGCGGTGGGCATTACGACCACGACCAAGCCACATCCCATTACACATACAGGGGCGTAGCCACAGGAGCCAAAAAGGCGCCGAGCGGTTACAAGGCCAGTGACTTCAAAACCCCCACCTTGGCCGAGGTGCTTGCAGCTTTCCCTAAGACACCAATCAATATTGAGATCAAGGGTCGGACTCCAACGGAATCCAACGCGGAGTACCTCTACAACGCCACTGTTCTGGCCAATTACCTGAAGAACATCCACCGAACAGACTTGGTGGTCGTCTCGTTCAATCAGAACGCAGTGGACCTGTTCAGCACCATCGCAACCGCAATGCCAACAGCACCAGCAATAGCGGGCGACTACTCATACCTGTTCTCGAACTTTGCTTCAAGGCACATGCCAAGCTCGCAGACCGTCGCTTTCCAGGTTCCCAACTCGTTCTACGTGTCCTCAGCAAACCTGTTCGCAACGGGCATCGCCAATTGCAGCTGGATTGGCCGTGCTCACGGTGACGGATTCGCCTGGCACCAGTGGTTTGGCAGCAGCTACTTGACTCACCCCGCTGATGTCGACGGTATTGGCACTGGCGGCAATGACGGCGGCTGGAAGTACCTGCTTGACCGCCGCGTTGACGGAATCATGACCGCGAGGCCAAAAGCCCTGTTGGCGTACATGAAGACCTACAAGTGGAATAAGGCATCCAACGCCTGCAAGTTCGTAGGCGGCGGCGGCTACTAGTCACTCTTCCGTCCCGGCCCCATGGCCGGGACGGTCTGTAGTTCTCCACGGCGCGCGAGCATCAGGCTCGCCGCCAACATGATGAGCCCGCTCAGCTCCAGCAGCAGCCAGCCGAGACCGCGGTCAGGCCGGGGTCCAAACGCAAGCCCGACCAAGCCACTGACGACCGTCCACGCGGCGCAGTCTCTGACCAGCAAGGCCAATGGCCTATCCAGCTCGGCCAACTCGGGAATGGTCGCCAAGGCCCGACGGTCAAGCCAGCGGGTGTATAGATACGCCCAGACCACGGGGAGGGTCTGGAGGATCCATCCAGTCCAAAGGTTGTCTGAGTCGTTGATCACCCACTCGCCGTAGCCACCCGCGATCGTCGCCAGAGAAAAACCCAGTCCCCAGGCGATCGCCGTCTCCTTGTCTACCTGTTTACGGACACGTATTGACAGCGGTGCAAGCCGGTAGCGCGAGTACTGCTCCGTGAAGGGCATGTTCAACGCCACGGACCCGAATGCCAACAGTGCGAGTGCCGCATTCGACACCTCATCACAGTGGTTGTTCAACCAGCCGTCTACCCCGGGCTGACTCGCCAACCCGATCAGCACCAGCGCTCCGAACAGAACCGCGTCGGCTGACTCCAACATCCTTGGACGCTCGCCCCTTGTCATCGCAATCCCAACAAGGGCGAGTGAGGAAGCGAACCCCACGAGCATCCCGGTCTCGAATCCCCATGGCGGCACTGCCATCGTCATCAGAATCCACGGCAACAGGCCAACTACCGGGTCGTCAACCAGCCGCAGGACAAACCCCTCATCAAGAACATCATCCTCACCGCTCAGAGGACCTAGCTTCTGAAGGTGCTGACCGCTCACTTGGGATCACAACCAAACGGCAGCCCAAAGGGGCTAAGGCTTGATGCGTGCAATCCGGTTGCGCAAGTTGCCGCCGTACGAGAAGAACTCCCCACCAATCAGCAGGTACTTGTTGGCTTGGATGGCGACCGTATCGACCCGGTAGCCATTCACGCCTGCTCCCGGCATAAGGGTTGAGTCGAGCGAGCCATCCAGTTTGAGCCTAACTATCTGGCGGCGATCGCGTCCGTCGAAGTTAGAGAAGCTACCGACCGCTACGACCTTGCCGTCAGGCTGCACGAGCAGCGACCTGACGCCACCGCCGGCTGCGCCCCGGAGGACAATGTTGACTGGCTCGTCGGGCTCACCGGTAGTCACGCCCGTGCTGCTCGAAAGAATGATGTGGGTGGAGACGACGCCGTCGAGGTTGGCGGCACCTGTGGTGAAAGTGATGTGCCCCGACTTGGGGATCGTCCCGGAATCAGTATTGATGCCATAGGTGGTATTTGGAAGGAGGCCGTCGGTAGCTCCCAGGGTTGCTGCTGTTGTCCCCGCAGTTGTTGTGATCGTGAGGTCGGCGCTGACCAAGCCGCCAGTGTCATAACCAGGGTCGAGTGCGCCCCTGTCAGTCAGGCGTGTCAGGCGGTTGCGCGGGCTTCCAGCAAAGTTAGAGAAGTAGCCGCCGACGATGATCTTCCCATCTAGTGGCTGGACTGCCAAGGCCCTGACGCTTGCGCTCGGGCCAGAACCAACATCAAAACTTGAGTCATTCGTGCCATCGGACTGAATCCTGATCAACCGCTTGGCGGAGGCCCCGTTGAAGTGGGTGAAGTCGCCGCCAATCAGGGCTGTTCCGCTGGTCAGCGTCTTGATGGCGTAGACGCTTCCATCCGCGCCCACTCCCCCAACGTTGAAGAGCGTGTCGAGTGTTCCATCGTCATAGACGCGAGCCAAGCGCCCCGCGGTCGCACCGGCAAATTGTGTGAAGTTGCCACCAACGATGATGCTCCCGTCGGTCTGGACGCCAATCGTGTAAATCGCGGGCACCGTCGCGCTGCCGGAAATTGCAGGGCCAAGCCCGACGTTGAATCCGGTGTCTAGGCTCCCGTCGGCGTTGAGGCGTGCCAGGCCCTTTGCGTCTTGCGTGCCAATCTTGGTGAACTCGCCGGCAATGAGAATCTTGCCACCTGCAACCTCAGCCATGGCAAGGATCTGCCCGTCTGCCCCCGGGGACACAAACCCGTCGTCGAGTGTTCCGTCAGCGCCCAGGCGTGCGATTCGCTTGCGGAGAATCCCGTTGTAACGGGTGAAGTTGCCAGCGATCAGAATCTGCCCGCCCGACTGGGGAACAATTGCACTGACCGTGTCGTTCGCAGCTGAGGTGACCTCAGGGTTGAAGGTCGTGTCGTACACCCCAGCTGAAGTTAGGCGCGACACACCGCGCAGGAAGAAGCCGCCGACTGCGATGGCGCCGCTAGTAGCGTCCACGTCTAGGGCGAGTGCGGTGTTACCCACAGCGAGCGCTGGGCTGAGGATGAAGTCTGGTGACTGAGTACCGGCGTCAGTCAGGCGGACAATCCTGCTCGCGTCGGCGCCGTTGTAAGTAGTGAACCCGCCTACAGCCACAACTGATCCTTCTGTAAGGACTCGAAGCGCGTAGACGGTTCCATTCAAGCCAGTACCTGGGTCAAAGTTTGTGTCCAGCGCGCCGGTCACTCCCAATCGAGCGATCCGGTTCCGGGACGTAGCGCCAACATGGGTGAAAGAACCAGCAATCCAAACCCTGCTGTCTGCTGCGACGCCGACAGCGCCAATCGCACCGTCGGGGCCAGCACCGGGGCTGAATCCAGAATCCAACCCGCCATCCTCGGTCAGGCGTGCGATCCGGCTGCGCGCCACACCATCGAAGGTGCTGAACGTTCCGCCGATGATTACCTTCGCAGTGTTCGGGTCGACAGCCAGCGCGGCAATCGCAGCGTTGGCACCTGTGGTGATGACGGTTGAGGCCACTGACTTACCCGCCCTGATTCCGGCGGCCTGCGACAGCGTGACTCTGGTGGTAAGGCTCGCTGGCATCGTGAATGTCACGTTGGCTGACTTTGGAATCGTTGACGAATAGACCCGGTAAGTCGTGTTCGGCTTGAGCCCTGTGACCTTGGAAAGAGTTGCCGTCGTCGAATTAGCGGCGGTCGTAATCGCAAAGATGGCGCTGACATCTGGGTTGAAGCTCGCGTCTAGGCTGCCATTCGTGTTAAGCCGGGCAATCCGGTTCTTGACAGTGCCGTTATAGCTGGCAAAGAGGCCGGCGATGATTGGCTTGTCCCCTTGCAGTGCGATTGCCGAGACCCAGCTGCACTTTGTCTGAGCCTTTGAGTTAACCGCCGTCGCCCCACCACCCGGGTTGAACCCAGTATCAAGTGACCCATCAGCGTTGAGACGAGCGATGCCGCAGCGCGGCGCACCTGAGACCTGGCTGAACGTGCCACCGATCAGGATCTTGTGATCGGCCTGCTCAACCACGCTTGAGACAGCGTTGTTGGGACCGGCCCCGAGGTTTGTCGAGAAGGCCTTATCCAGCAGGCCGTCTGCCCCCAGCTTTGCGACCCGGTTGGTGACTGTTCCGTCGTAGTGAGTGAAGCTGCCACCGATCAGCGTCTGGCTGTCAGCAATGCTGACTACGGCGCTGACGGCTCCGTCCGTACCGACGCGGGGAGGGTTGAAAGTCGAGTCAATCGTTCCACCACCTGCTGCTGGTGAGACTGCTGCGAGCACAAGGCTTGCGGCCAGGGTGAGGGCGGATGCGGCTGCAAGAGGGCGTCGGCCAATCAGGGTGCCGCTAGTGCGCGTCCGCGTGGTCGCGGGCCTGGTGATCTTTCGTGCTCCCATCCTCGTGCTGATGGTACCGCTCCTCGGTCCTGAGGGCAATGAGGAACCGCCCGTCTTCACGGGCGATTGGCCGCTACCAGGTGTCGACGGTGCGACGGCGGATCCCGGTGGTCAGAGGACTCGTGACAGGACCGGCTGCATTCAGCGTGGAAATTAGGCGTGCGCGCGTCGTCGCAGGGTCAATTACGTCGTCAATTTCAAAGAATGTGGCCATGTTCAGGGCGTTGCTCTGGGCCCTGACTGCCTCGACCAACTCCGCAACCCTCTGCTCTCTTGCTGACTCATCCTCAATCTCCGCCAGCTCACGCTGGAATCCAAGCCGGACTGCGCCTTCCACGCCCATGGCGCCAAATTCGGCTGATGGCCAGGCGAGGTTGATAGCTGGGGCATGAAAGTCCCCGCCGGTCATGGCCTGCGCGCCGAGCCCGAATGCCCGTCGAACGACAACGCTGACAAACGGGACGCTGATGCTTGCTGCTGCGGTGAAGAGTCTGGAGGACCGTCGGACCATGCCTGTCAGCTCAGAGTCCGGGCCGACCATGAAGCCCGGCGTGTCAACCAGCGAGATGATTGGGATCCCGAACGCGTCGCAGAGCTGAATGAACCGTGCGGCCTTATCTGATGCCTCCGCGTCGATGGCACCACTCAGGTGGGATGGATCATTGGCGATTACCCCAACCGGATGGCCCTCGATACGGGCGAATGCCGTGATCATCGCGCGGCCGAAGGCTGGCCGAAGTTCCATCACCGAGTCGGTGTCAAAGAGGCCAGTCACCACAGCGCGGGCGTCATGAACCCGTTTGGAATCATCGGGCACGATGGTTCGCAGCTCCGTTTGGTCAGGTGCGGACCAGTCCGAAATGGGCCCTTGGAAATAGCCGACAAAGCGGCGGGCCGCGTCTACCGCAGAGGCTTCGTCATCAACCAAAAGGTCAATAACGCCAGCGGTTGCAAGGTCTTTCGCCGGGCCGACCTGTTCGGGAGTGAAGGTTCCGAGGCCTCCACCTTCAATCATCGCCGGACCTCCCATCCCGATAGTGGCATCAGGCGTCGCAATGATCACGTCGCAACAACCGAGGAGCGAAGCGTTACCCGCAAAGCAGCGCCCCGAGACGACGCCGACGCGGGGGACTAAGCCTGAGAGCTTGGCGAAATTGCGGAAGGTTGGGACCACAAGGTGGAACAGTTCGGACTGGTCTGTGTCTCCAGGCCGGCCGCCTCCACCTTCGGCGAAAAGGATGACCGGAAGCAACTGACGCTCCGCGATGTCCAAGATCCGGTCGGTCTTGCGATGGTTGCGGACTCCCTGAGTACCTGCGAGCACCGTGTAGTCGTAGGAGAGCAGTGCGCACTGGGCTGCCTCTACCCCAAAGGTCTCGGCGTTCACCGTCCCGACACCGCAGACCATTCCGTCTCCGGGTGTCTTGTCAATCAGCTCCTCAACCGGGCGGCGCAGACGCTGGGCCGCAATTGCAAGGCCGCCGTACTCTGAAAATGTCCCCGTGTCGCAAAGGTCTGTGATGTTCTCGCGGGCGGTCCGTCGGCCAAGTGCTCGCCGTTTTGCCACCGCGTCTGGGCGGGCCTCGTCCTCAAGCTTGGCGCGACGGGCGAGAACATCGGCGAGTAGATCAGCGCCTGCCGACTCGGCGGATGCAGCATCTGGAAGGTCGGCGACTATCGCTTGGGCCCCGCCAGCCTCAATCTCAAACAGTTGCTGCCCTTCCTCCACCTGATCGCCTTTGCCAACAATCAGGCCGCGCACCACGCCCGCGGAAGGAGCGGTTACCTCGTGGTGCATCTTCATCGCCTCAACCAGCAGGACAGTTGCGCCCTCGGCGACGTTTTCGCCCTCGGCGATAACAATCTCCTCAACGAACCCGGTCAGGGGTGAATGGCAGACGCCTTCCATTCCGCTTACTACAGCGCACGCGGGGCTATTCGGTACTCCGCGGCATCCTTCACCCGTAAGCCGGGACACGGTTTAGGGTTGTGCGAATGAGTTCCCAAGCGAAAATCGGCAAGTGGACCCCTGTCACCGTTTTGGCAATCGCGCAGTTCATCATGGTGCTGGACACAACCGTGATGAACGTTTCTATCAGCGCTGTTGTTGAGGACCTCAACACGACAGTTTCAGGGGTTCAACTCGCAATAACGTCTTATGCGCTTGTGATGGCGGCCTTCATGCTGACCGGCGGACGGTTGGGCGACATCCTCGGGCGAAGGAGAGCATTTGCCATTGGTCTGCTGATCTACGGCGCCGGATCATTGATCACGGCACTCTCTCCAAATCTGAGCGTGTTGCTTGTCGGCTGGTCGCTGGTGGAAGGACTCGGCGCGACTCTTGTGATGCCAGCGATCCTCTCCCTCGTCTCAGCGACCTACTCAGGCAAGGACCGGGCGATTGCCTACGGGATCCTCGGCGGAATTGCTGGAGCCGGAGCAGCAGCGGGCCCACTAATCGGCGGCTATGTGACGACAACCTTCTCGTGGCGCTATGTGTTTGCCGCCGAGACCGTGATCGTCCTTGGGCTTCTCGCAATCGGCCTGCGGAAGGTCGCCAACCCGGCGCCGAAGGGTGGCCGGATCTCGCTGGTAGATGTCGCGATGACTGCATCGGGCATGGCAGCGATCGTCTTGGGGATTCTCCAAGCGAGCCGCTGGGGCTTCATCCTTCCAACCAGCCCACCGGTGGTGAACGGGACGGAGATCACGCCCCTCGGACTCTCCCCAGTTCCGTTCATTGTGGGAATTGGTGTCCTGATCTTGGCTCTCTACGGTCGCCGCGCGACTCGGAGCGAAGCCCGCGATGGCCAGCCGCTCCTTCGGCCATCCCTGCTTGGGATTTCCCAAATGCGCAACGGGCTTTCAATGCTCACGAGCACGCAACTCGTGTTGGGCGGCATGTTCTTCACCCTGCCGCTCTTCCTCCAGGTCACCTTGGAGAAGGACGCCCTACAAACGGGGATTGAAATCCTTCCCCTCTCCCTAGCGATGGTGGCGTCCTCTGTCGTTGGATCGCGGCTCGCCATCAAGTACTCAACGAGAACGGTCGTCATGGCTGGGCTGCTCGTTCTCTCAGCGGGCCTTCTCATCCTTGTGGGCACGATCAGCCCTGACTTCCAGTCGACTGAGTTCTCAATCGGAATGGCTATTGCCGGAACGGGCCTAGGTCTTGTTATCAGCCAGTTGGGCAACGTGATCATGAGTTCGGTCGACGAGAACTCAACCGGCGAGGCTGGCGGACTCCAAGGAACCGCACAAAACTTAGGAATGGCGTTGGGTACCGCCCTAATTGGTGGGGTTCTGATGGCCGGCCTCACCACCGGGTTCAAGGACCGGGTTGCGTCCGACCCACAGATTCCCGCTCAGGTTCAACAGCTCGTCGCATCTGAAACAAAGGACGGGGTACAGGTTGTCTCCAAGTCAGCGGCTGTAGCAACAGCGCAAGCGGCTGGCCTGACCCCAACGGAGGTTGAGACGGTCTCGCAGCACTACATGGACGCGCAGATCGCCGCGCTCCGTAAGGCACTCGCAGTAGTGGCGATGCTTGCCCTGCTGGGGCTCTTCATCGCGAAGCGCCTCCCCGCAGAGCCAGCTGGCTCTGCGGTCAACGATCAGACCTCCCTCGGGTAGCTCGCCCCCAGGGGTGCAGCCCCGCAAATCATGGAATGTCGGAGCAGTTCTCTGGGTAGCCCTTGTTGTGAGCAAGACACTCAGCTTTGGCCTTGGACAGACTTTGATTGTTGTCCTGATTCTGGTTCTGGTTCTGATTTTGGTTCTGCTGCCTGACCGTGTCAGTAACTGTTGACGTCGTCAAACTGCTACTTCCCGACGACCCGCTACTGCCACCACAAGCGGAGACAGAGAGTGCGAGCGCCAGACAGCACGATGTTGCGAGCGCGATGCGTACCAAGTTAGGCACAGTGATCGTCCTTCCATCCGGCGGATTGGGTTGGACTCAAGCCGGATGATTCAACGGTACCCCCGATTCCGCTGGCCTGGGATTCAGTTCTCTTGGCGGCTCCTGTAGCCAACGGCGCTCAGCTGTGAGACACTGCACACATGAACAAAACTCTGGGAGGGGTCGCGGTTCTCGCGGCATCGGCAGCACTCTTGACCATGGCAGCATCAGCTGGAGCCACGAGCGCCTGTAACGGCTCGTCGAAACTCTGCTCGAGAACATTGGACAAGGTGGTTCTGCCCGGCAGTCATAACGCAATGTCAAGCAAGGAGTTTGGGTTCGGGATTCCAAACCACCAGTTTGGCATTCCCCACCAGCTCACCAAGGGCATCCGCGCCATGCTGATTGACACCCATTACGGAAAGCCTAGGACCATTGTGTTCCTCGGTAGGCCAACCGTAGTGATTGACGATGTCAGTGAGTCAACACCTGGCCGTCTTCCATACCTGTGCCACGTGTCATGCCTGTCGGGAGCCATTCCGCTCTCCACCGGGCTCAAGACTGTCGCTGACTTCCTCAAGACCCACCCACGCGAGGTGATGATCTTCGTCAACGAGTCCTACATCACCCCAGCCGACTTCGCGACCGCCGTCACATCAAGTGGCCTGTTGAAGTACGTCTACAAGGGTTCGACGACCACCTACCCAACACTGTCGAAGATGATCAGCACCAGTGGAAGGGTTGTCATGTTCTCCGAGGGCAGCACTGGCAGCGTCGCTTGGTACCACCAAGGCTATGCAGGCTCAGTTCAGGAAACTCCGTACTCCTTCCTTACATCGAACCTGCTGACCAGCCCAAGCAGCTTGGCTGCTTCATGCGTCGCTAACCGTGGGGGAACGACCGGGAAGTTGTTCCTGATGAACCACTTCATCACGCCAACGCTGACAGCCTCCTATGCAGCTGACCTGCTGACCACCGCGGCCGCTGTCAACGGCAAGGCAACAATTGTTGCCCGAGCCAATGCGTGCAAGACAGCCCGCGGCAAATACCCCACCATCATTGCCATTGACCAGACCCAACTGGGCGATGTCATTGGCGCTGCCAAGCAGCTGAACGGCGTCTAACCCAGATTCAACTGCTGACGATTGCTCAGACTCCGCGGCC
>CAFBLU010000008.1_pt1 | contig 64311 bp, 52 predicted proteins | sample 7268271 | NCBI WGS metagenome assembly CAFBLU01 (sample SAMEA6814044, study PRJEB35770) | freshwater metagenome | biome: Freshwater; feature: Freshwater reservoir; material: water | place: Czech Republic | collected 2017-05-23 | depth 30m m
GGCGTGATTGGCGTAATCAAAGAACAGGCCATTGAGGCAATGAGCACTCACCTGCCTGTCCGCTTTGAGCCTGCCGAGGCAAACCCTTGGATCAACGCGGTAATGATCGAGCCCGCAAGCGCAAACGCGCCGGCGACGATCACGCAGGTCTTGCGCCCGGCTTCCTGACCGTCCAGTCATCGGACACGGCGACAAAGACCGCCGGTAGGAACCAGACCAAGTAGGTGTAGAACCAGTAGACGGCTGAGAGCTCAACCGCAATGACAACGGCGGCGGCCAGCGCTGCCAAGCGGACTGGCGTTCGACGATCGCCACGGGGCAGAAGTGTTGCGAGCAACACCAGCCCAGCCACACAAACGCGCCACCCCTGAAGCAGCCAGTGGGGCAAGTGCCACCAGCCCCACGCGGAGAATGGCGAGTCGCGGCCATCCTGGAAGCCAACGGTGCGCTCCCAGACCTTGATCGGATCGTCGAGGTAGGGCAGGAGGACGATCGCGAACGCCACGGCTGCTGCCAGTACATAGACGAGCATGTCCCTTCGCCGTGATGAGTTCCTAACGCGGAGGAAGATCGGTACGAGGGCCAGTGTCGCCATCTTTGACAAGCCGCCTACGACCGCTGCGGCTCCCCGCAGGGCCGCACCACGGACACCGCTGACCGTGGCTGCCAGAAGCGCCAGAACAATGAGCAGCGCCGGCAGCGTGTCGTTTGCAGCGCACATTGCCGTGTAGAGAGTGAATGGGCACGTAACCCACAGCCAGCTGAGTATCAATGCACCGGGAGGACCTCTCAGCCGCCAGCCAAGGAGTGCTAGCAGCGCCAGCGCCAGCAGGTCCAGCACTACGGCAGCAGCCGCAGCTGCGGCCAGACGACCGTCATTTGAGTCCGCGTCAAAGATCAGCGCGAAGGGCGCGTAGGCGGCCCATGTGACTGGCCCATAGGTGTCCCCTCGCTCAATCCTCTTTGGGAAGTGTCCATAGACCGCTGCTCCTGACGCAAGTCTGTTGCCCCCGATAACACTCGCCTCACCAACATCGATCACATTGCCGTCCGCGATTGTGAACGCGGCCCTGAAACCGATCAGGAACACGATCCCCACGACCATCGCCTTGCTTCCAATCAATGTTCGGATCTGGGCTGTGTCCGGCTTGGGCCCCTTGATACCCCTCCACAACATTCGACACATCAACCACAGGAGCGGCGGGTACAGAGTGGGAACCGAGATGTCGAGTCTGCCTCTGTTGAACCCAGCAATGGACACCGAGAGGAGCGCCACGGCGGCAATATCTAAGTGGGCCAAAGAAGGCCGTCTGCGCGGCAGGAACGGCAGCATGAAGAGCGCCAGCAGCGGCAGCCAGACCCAGAGCGCAGAAGCATCCTTGCCAAACGCTCCTGGGTAGCCGCGAGCCATTGTCCAAGCAGCCTGGAACCCAGTCCACTCCTCCTGCACCTTGCCATCGGCCCGCGCGATGAATACCTCAACGACCAACTCACCCTTGGCAGACCAGAACTGCTCACGCCAACGCCCAGGCTGCTTGGTGAAGTCCCAGTGCCCTCCCTTGTGTGACCGAACCTCCGCCTTGACGGCAGGGAGCGCCTTTGTGATCCGACGGGCGTGGCTTTCGCTGATTGAAGCCAGGGCCGGTGATGCGGCGACCATCAGCACCACGGCTACCGCCGCGAACGCTCTAAGAATCGGCTGGGACTTGGGAATCGAGATTGAAGTGCTCCCTCACTAGGCCGGCAACATCACGGATGCTCCACTCCTCGCGGGCGGAACGGCTGTCTGGACCGGTTCCCGCCCAAAGCAGCACGCCATGGCTGTCAACTCGATGCAGTGAACCGTGGCTGCCTCCACCCAGATGGGAGGAGCCGCCCCAGTCAAGGAACTCTGCTCCCGGGGCAGCTGAGAGCAGAACGTCGCCCGCGGTTGAACAGTTGAGGGCAGACCAGATCCGCCGCAGGGCATCCGGATAGTCCGGGGTGACGATCATTCCATCGGCAGTCTTCATCCCCAACACGCTGAGGTCGCCCTCAACGCTCCACCCGCGACCGTGTGCGTCGAGCAGATCTCCACCCGGTGCGAAGCGCAACTCGGACCCCAGTCGGAGTACCCGTGCCTCGCCGCTGCCCAAGAGCATCGCTAGGTCAACCCCGGAAACCCGCAGAGCGTCAGCTGCTGCCCGCTCAGCCGTGTGCGTCGGGCTGTCGGACTTCAGGACATAGATCATCGCTGACCGCTGAGCCAGCCCAAGCGCGATCTCCTCGGCTTCAATCCCGCTGTCGCGAGGGGTTCGGACCCACCACTCCGAGAACGCCGCCAAGAGGTCAACCCTCTGGGATACATGGTCATGCCCGTGGTCGGCCGCGACGATGATCCCGTAACGGTCAAGTAGCTGGTCCACTCCCCCGGCTGCGTCAGCTAACCGCGCTAGCTGACGGTCAGCCACGGCAACGGATTCAACCTGAGCTGCTGGGCCGTGCTTGTGTGAATGCGAGTCATTGTCCGGGAGCGAGAGCAGCAGAAAGTCGAACTCATCGGTGGCGACCAGTTCAGCGCCAACGCAGCCGGAATGCTGATCGCGAACGCCGGTCATACCCAGCTGTGAACGGCAGCCCATCGGCCTCGAAGCAAAAATATCCGCGTAGAAAAGGTCACCCGGGCCCTGGACTGATTCGCGGAAAAATGTGCTCGTCGCAAACCGAGCCAAGCGCGAATGGCGCGCGGGCTGATGCGTATGGCGTCCGCGGTAGATCAGGTATGTCGTTCCCGCGGTCCTCAGGCCCTCATCGTCAAGTGATTCGAAGATTGTTGGGGTCGCTGGCGACAGGTGATCGCGGTTCATCGCATAGACGGTGTCACCAAGCGTGCGGGCTATTCGCTGCTTCCTCGCGGCAGCGAAGCTGGACCCGTACTCGACGTAGCGCCGCTCTTCTCGGTGGTACCAGTTCATCGACGGAATCAGGTGCTGGTCCGGTCCAACCCCAGTGGTGATCGAGGCTGCACATACAGGCGTCACCGAGGGAAAGGAAGCAACACAATCGTCGACATAAACACCCTCACCCATCAGCCGTGCCAAAACCGGCGCGGTGCCATCAGCAACGGCGCGCTCAAGCGCATCAGGACGGAGTCCATCGATCACGGCGAGTATCAGGCCACGGCTGCTCATCCTGACCGGTCACGGTAGCGGGAGACCGGACAGCCGCCACCACTGACAGGACCCGGCAACCGGCTCCGGTACCGTCCCATGGGCTGTGAAGGACACAAACACCAACCCGCAGAAGCGCTCAGGCCGAGGCGACGCGGTCGCGATCGAGCGCTACGGAAAGCTCTTTGCGGCACGTACCCGCTCGATGACTTCCTCTGCGATGCGCGACCTGATGTCGATCACAGAGCGGCCCGAGGTCATCTCGCTCGCTGGTGGCCTCCCCGATACCTCGACCTTTCCCAAAGAATCCTACGCCGCGCTGATGAGCAAGTTGGCTGCTGAAGAACTGGCCAGTGCTCTGCAGTACGGGCCTACTGAGGGCTTGGCCGCCGCGAGAGAATGCATCCGCTTCGTGATGGCCGCCGAGGGCGTCACCGTCGATCCGGACGATGTGATCGTCACAACAGGAGGCCAGCAGGTTTTGGATCTCGTCTGCAAAGTGCTGATTGACCCGGGCGATGTGATCGTCGCTGAGGGCCCAACCTATCCCGGTGCTGTCTCTGCCTTCACCTCTTACGAAGCCCGTGTTGAGCAGGTGCCGATCGATGCTGACGGCATGGACCCCGAGCTGCTCCGAGAGCGGCTGGTGCAACTTGACGCTGAGGGTGCGCGTCCAAAGTTCATCTACCTGATCCCCAACTTTCAGAACCCCTCAGGTGTGACGCTGTCGGCCGAACGGCGCAAGGCCATTCTTGAGATTGCCCGGGAGTGGGAGATCCTGATCCTTGAGGACAACCCGTACGGGCTGCTCCGCTACGAGGAGGACCCAATCCCCTCAATCCTTGAGCTGGACGGTGGTGAGTCAGTCATCTACCTGGGGACTTTCTCCAAGATCCTCTCGCCAGGAATCCGGCTCGGGTGGGTCACTGCGCCTCGGCCGGTGCTGGAGAAGCTCAACCTTGCCAAGCAGGCAGCAGATCTCTGCGCCTCATCGCTCGCTCAGCACTTCGTGGCCGCCTACATCGGTGGTGGCGGTTGGCCCGAGTACATGGCCAGCCTGCGGCGGATCTACCGCGACCGGCGTGATGTGATGTTGGAATCGTTGACCTCCGAGATGCCTGAGGGAACCACCTGGATTTCACCCGCTGGTGGCCTCTTCGTCTGGGCAACTCTCCCCGAGTACATCGACACGACTGACTTGCTCGCCCGAGCGCTCCGCGAGAACGTTGCGTTCGTTCCAGGTCGCGCAGCATGGGTGAATGGGGACGGCGGTTCCTCCCTACGCCTGAACTTCTCTGGCGCTGGCTCCGACCGCATTCGGGAGGGCATCCGTCGAATTGGAATGGTCGTCGGAGAGCAGGTCGAGCTCTACGAAACAATGGTGGGCGGGTCAGCTGGGGCCGCATCCGTTGAAGTGAAGTCGGATCAGGTCGAGGGTGCTCGCGTTGTACCTATCGCACCACGGAAACGCCGAGCATCCGGCAACCAAGGGTGATGGGTTGAAGATCGCAGTCCTTGAGGGTGGTCGCTCGCTGGAGCGTGGAGTTTCGCTGCGCACGGGCGGCCGGGTCAAGGACGCGTTGGCACGGCTTGGTCATGAGGTAGTCAGCGTTGACGCTGACACTTCGATGATCTCCAACCTGCGGGCACAGAAGCCTGATGTGGCCTTCCTCGCCCTCCACGGCCGCGACGGTGAGGACGGGACCGTCCAACAGGTCCTTGACTTGCTCGAGATTCCCCACACTTCATCCAATGCAGCAGCCTCCGCCCGGACCGGCGATAAGGCCCTTGCTAAGCGGCGCTTCCGCGCAGCTGGTCTCCCGACCCCAGACTTCTATGTGCTCGACTCCACCGCCGTACGTGAGCTGGCAGCCGTCGAGCTTGTGCCGACCATCGGGGAGCGCCTCGGCTGGCCGATGATCCTCAAGCCAGCGCTCCAAGGGTCGTCCTTAGGGGTTGCCTTGGCCCATAAGGAAGAGGATGTTCCCGGAGCACTGCTGTCAGCCCTCTCCTATGACGACCGGGTGCTCTTTGAGCAGTACTGCCCCGGGCGTGACTTGGCCGTAGCGGTAGTCGGGAAACCGGAAGGTGCTGTCGCCTGGCCGCCAGTAGAGGCAATTCCGGGGGGCGACCAATACGACTTTCAGGCGCGGTACGAAATTGGCTCAGCAAAGTTTGAATGCCCAGCGCGACTGGATTCGGCCACATACGAGCGCGCTTGCGAACTCGCTGTCTCCGCCTTTGAGGCACTGCAGTGCTCCGGCGTCGCCCGGGTTGACCTGATCCTCGGTGAGGACGGTGCCCTCACAATCCTCGAGATCGATTCAGTTCCAGGGCTAACGCAGACCAGCCTTGTGCCCCTTGCGGCTGAGGCCGCGGGGCTGGAGTTCGACGCACTGATCGAGCTGATGCTCGACCTCGCCGTAGCCGCCTAGAGCGCCCTAAGCGTCCTGGCCGCCGGCGAAGTCCTCGGGACTTACATCTTCGAGGAACTCCTTGAACTTCTCGACAACCTCGTCCGTGTCTTCGTTGTCATGCTCAAACTCGATCGAGGATTCCTCAACTACGTCCTCGGCGGCGAAAATTGGCGCGCCCGATCTGACGGCAAGAGCCAGAGCATCGCTGGGCCGTGAGTCGATCTCGATCTCGCGACCGTCCGGTGTCTGAATTGTGATTGAGGCGTAGAAGGTGTTGTCACGCAGCTCGGTGATCGCCACCCGCGTGCACTGAGCGTCGAGTTCGCTGAGGGTCTCCGTGATCAGGTCGTGAGTCATCGGGCGAGGCGTTGAGGAGCCTTGGAGCTTCATCAGGATCGCGGCTGCCTCAGGATGACCAATCCAGATCGGAAGGAACCGGTTGGTCTCAACGGCCTTGAGGAGCACAATCGGCTGCTTGCCGACCATGTCAAAGCTAACTCCGTAGATGACCATCTCCTGCACGTGCGGCTCCTTGGGCGGTTATGTCTAAGGCTAGCGCCCGCCGCGCTTGTCACGGGGATCACTGCCTTCGGAGGATTCATTCTGTTTCGGCTGCCATCTTCCTTCACAGCCAAGCAAGTGGGCGATCCTGGATTCGAACCAGGGACCTCATCCTTATCAGAGATGCGCTCTAACCAACTGAGCTAATCGCCCCGCGAGGGCGGAAGTCTAACGCCGCAGGCCGGGTTGGCGCTGTGAGGTGAAAGGGCCTTGCTCGGCAGCAGCAATAGGGCGTTGTCGCCCCTGTGCGATCCTCCCCCCGGTGAACGCGCTCTCTCTCACCGATCCGACCGCCGTCCTCGGGTGCGATCTCGCGGAACCGTGGGCGCCTGTATGTCCTGAGGATCGAGCTACTAGGTGTTGATCCTCGCCCTAGTCACTCTGCTCGCCACAATCGGCGGGGTTGCTGCCGAGCGCCGCTGGAAGACAGGCGCGCAGACCCTTGCGGGACACCTGCTTGAGGCTCTTGTCTATGTCCTGATGCCGGTGATCATCTTCTTCGCGGTGATCGACCTTCACCTGACCGAGGCCGTAGGCGCGGGCCTTGCCTTTGGGTGGACGGAACGTCTAGTGGTCGTGGTGGCAGCTTGGCTGATTGGTTCACGGCTCCTGAAGCTGACGCGCCCTCAGACCGGCGCGCTAATGACCGTCGTCGCGGTCGCCAACACTGGATATTTGGGGATTCCACTAACCGCTCTGCTGCTTGGGCACGACAAAATCCCGCTCGCAGTTGCCTACGACAACGTGGTGAACTCGCCGATTGTTCTGCTGGTCGGCTTTGGGGTCGGAGCTGCCTTCGGCACCAAGGCGGGTAAGTCGGGGCGAGAGCGTGTGAAGGCCTTCTTCACACGGAATCCGCCGCTATACGCTCTGATTCTTGCTCTGCTCGCACCGAAGTCACTCGCCCCTTCCTGGGGTCCTGACCTCGTGCACATAGTCGCAATGGGGATCGCGCCAGTTGGCTTCTTTGCCCTTGGCGTGAACTTGATGCTTGAGCACGATGAGACGGGTGTGCGCATCTTCCCGCCCCCGCTCACCTCTGCTGTCTTCACGGCACTAGGTCTGCGGCTCTTGCTCGCGCCCGCTGTGATGCTGGTGCTTTCCGGGATCTTGATTGCTACCCCTCACACCTTCCTGTTGGAAGCGGCCATGCCAGCTGGGATCAATGCCCTTGTCGTCGCGCATCTCTACGGACTGGACATGAAGATCACCGTCGGAGCGATCGCATGGTCAACGGCGATTGTGCTGACAGCAGTTACAGCGATAGAACTCTTCGGAGGTTTCTAATCCCCCCGAAGAGCTCCTGTTCTCACTAACTCAGGCAGCGCGCCTGTGCGATGAGAACTGCGCTGCAAATGTCGCTGCCTCGGCCATTGATGCGAACTCGAAGCGCACGCGGCAGCCTTTACCTTTTGCCTTGACGCTGACTGCATCGCCGAAGGTTGCGGTCAGGGAATCAGCTACGTCAGTCAGGGCAACCTCGTGGTCAGCGTGAAGCTGCCTTGGAGCCGCTGGGGTCGATTCAGTGTCTCTAGCCCGCTCCTCTGTTGTCCGAACAGACCAACCCCGGCTGTAGGCCTCAGCAGCTAGATCGCGCCTCACGTCATGGCGCTTCACCATCAGAAGAGCGCGCCCGTGGCCTTCGCTCAGACGCCCGTCCTCGAGCATTTCCAGAGCCGTGTCAGGTAGGTCAAGGAGTCGGATTAGGTTTGAGACGGCTGCGCGGCTCCGGCCAACCCTGCGGCCGACCTCCTCCTTGGTGAGGCCGAGCTCGTCAACAAGCGCTGAACACGCCCGAGCCTCTTCGACTGGGTTCAGGTCTTCTCTGGCCATGTTCTCGATCAGTGCGACCTCAAGAGCGACCGCGTCATCGTCTTCGCGGATGACCGCAGGGATTTCAGTGAGGCCCGCGGCGGTCGCTGCGCGCCATCTCCGCTCGCCCGCGATCAACTCCCACCCTCCACCTGGTATCGGACGTACGAGGACTGGCTGAAGGACGCCGCGCTCACCAATTGAACCTGCCAAAGCGACTAGTGCGTTCTCGTCAAACTGGCGGCGAGGCTGCCTAGGATTAGGCTTGATTGAGCCGATTGGAATGGTCCTCAGGACTTCAGCCGAACCGTCCTCGCGGGGAACAACAGAGAGGAGTGCGCCGAGGCCCTTACCTAGCCCACTGGGGCCCTTGGAAAGGCCGGATCCGAGACCTTTGCCGAGTCCGGGTGTCTTCTTTGCTGGTTCGCTCATTTCAGTAATACCTCCGTTTTGTTTAAGTGGCTACTAGACCCGCGCCGCAACCTCGCGAGCCAGGGCAACGTATGCCTCTGCGCCAGCGCAATGCGGGTCGTGATGAATAACCGGAAGGCCGTGGCTAGGTGACTCGCCAATCCTTACGTTCCGGGGGATTACGGTGTCAAATACAAGCCTAGGGAAGTGGGTTCGCAGCTCGGTCTCCACATCGCGAGAGAGGCGGGTGCGGGGGTCGTGCATGGTCAGGACAAGTCCGCAAACCGTGAGGGAGGGGTTCAGTTCGCGCTGGACAAGCTCCAGGGTCTCGAGCAGGCCCGCGAGGCCCTCCAGTGCGTAGTACTCAGACTGAACGGGGACGATCACCTCATCCGCTGCAGCTAGGGCGTTGACGGTAAGTGGTCCTAGTGATGGTGGGCAGTCGATGATGATGAACTCGAACTGGTCGCGAACAGATTCGAGGGCTGCTTTGAGGATGTGTTGGTAGTCCTGATTCTGGGGGAGCTCAACACCGGCACCAGCAAGACCTGGTGTCGATGGGACGACAGAGAGGTTGTTGATACGGCTAGCTCTGATCGCCGCCACAGTGGGGGACTCTCCAGAGAGCACCTCGTAGATAGAAGGGGTGAGGTCCTTGGGGAGGCCAACGCCAACTGTTGCGTTTGCCTGTGGGTCTAGGTCAACGAGAAGTGTCGAGTACCCGGCCTCCGCTACGCAAGCGGCGAGGTTGACAGCCGTGGTGGTCTTGCCCACACCACCCTTCTGGTTTGCAACAGCAAAGATTCGTCCCATAGCCAAAAGGTAAACCTAGGCTCGGTCGGAATCCCCTGTCTATCTAGTGTTCTCGGGTCTCAAGAGCCGAGTGGGCGCTTGACTGCGATACCTGCGCGCCGAGGGAACCGGTCCGGTGTTGGGGCAATCTTCCTGCTCAAAACCAGTTTTCGCCTTCCGCCGCCGCGCCATGGCTCCACTTGGATCACCTCTGGCTCCGACATGCCGGTCAGCTCTGCCGCGACCGCGCCCTGGGCTTTCTCATCGCCTTCGAGCTTGCCTTTCCAAGCAACCATCAGCCCGCCCTCTCGCAGAAGAGATGATGAGTATTCGACAAGTACCGGGAGGCTTGCCATCGCCCTGGCCGTGACGAGATCACATATGCCATGGCCCGCGTCCCACTCCTCCGCCCGACTCCAAACAGTCTCGACGTTCTTCAACCCTGCTGCCTCGGCGGCGTTGGAGATGAACTCGCAACGGCGTTTCTGGGCATCAACGGCAATAACACGGGACTCCGGTAGAGCGGATGCCAGAACAAGCCCAGGGATGCCGCATCCGGACCCGAGATCCGCGATGGTCTTGGCGTTCTTCACGTCCTCTAGTCCCAATGCGGTCAAAGAGTCGGCGATGTGGACGTTGATGCCCTCGAGGGCATCCGTCACCGCTGTTGGGGCATGCTCTCCAGCAAGGCTCAAGAGGATTGACCGGAACTGGTCGAGATTCTCCTCTGAAAGGCCGTATTCGGCCTGTAATTCGACTAAACGCTTGTTGACACGGGCGGGCAATTCGCCGGACCGTTCCACGTGAAACGCTTAATCTTCGAGAGGCTCAACCACGAGATAACGCTCTGGTTCACGCCCCTCACTGGTTGTATCGACGTCCTCACGCTCACGGAGGTACTCATGAACCACACGCCGCTCCGACGCTGACATTGGCTCTAGCGAGACGCTCTTTCCTGCCTCGATCGCCTCATCAGCCGCATCATCGGCGATTTCACGAAGTTCAATGGCTCTGCGCTCACGCCAGCCGCCAGCGTCAACCTCAACCCGACGCATGTCGTCCCTGTCCACAGAAGCAGCCCGGTAGGCGATGTGCTGAATCGCGTCCAGTGTGTTCCCGTGTCGACCGATGATCTGGCCCATGTCGGGACCGTCGATGTCGACCTTGATTACTTCACCGTCATCAACAAGTTTGAACTCAGCATCAGGGTCAAGGGCCTCAACTACCGACCCAACCACAGTGCGTACGCGCTCTTCAACACTCATCTTCGCCTCCCTGTCCGCTTCTTGTTATTGCGGGCTGGTGGAGGTCCACCCTTACCCTTCGGCTTCTTTACTTCAGGCTCTTCCTCTGCCTTGCTAGCGGCCCCGGCTTCCTTCACCTTGGCCAGAAAACCCTTCGTTTCCTTCTCTTCGGGCTCGGGGGTGACTGTTCCTCCCCCAGAGTCCGCTAGCGCCTTAGCTTGGGCGTGAGCACCTCCTGCTGAAAACCGTTTAACCACGTACTGCTGCCCGACAGTCCAGGTGTTCGTCGTGATCCAGTAGAGGATCAGGCCTGCAGGGAAGCTGAGGATGAAGAAGACGAAAACGAGGGGCATCGCCAGCATGATGTTGCGCTGGGTCTTGTCCATTGTTGTGGTCATCATCAGGCTCGAGCCCAACTGAGAGCCGACGTAAAGGACGATCAGCGTGACTAGAACGGCGCCGCTGGCCTTCGATGTCAGGTCTGGGATGAAGAGGAACTGTTGCCCAGTAGGTGGCACTGGGTGCCCAGGGAAGGCGGTGATGTCGCCGCATCCAGTAGTCGCGACCGTGATCTTGTGATGCGCATTGGCTGCCAAACCGTTCCACCACTGCACATACCCTGGGACCTTGTCCTGCCACGTGATGGTTGGGCAGATATCGGTCTTCAGCTGCTGCTGGAGTAGGTAGAACAATGAGATGAACACAGGCATCTGCGCGAGTAGGGGGAGGCACGATGCGAGTGGGTTGATCTGGTTCTCTCGGTAGAAACCCATCAGCTCTTCGTTTAGCTTCGCGCGCTTCTCAGTCTTTACCGCGGCACTATCACCAGGCTTGCCCTTGTACTTAGTCTGGATCGCCTTGATCTCAGGCTGGAAAAGCTGCATACGCTGCATGGATCGGATCTGTTTGATCGTGAGAGGAACCAACACAGCCCGTATGAGGAAAGTCATCAAGATGATGGACCAGCCCCATGACCCGATAACTGAGTGGATCACTACAAGGACTTCCCCGAAGAAGTCGATTAGCGGCTGAAGGGCATCGCTGATTACATTTGCGGTTATGAACAGGCTGTTCACAGTGGGTTGATCATTTCGTGTTGATTGTGGGTGCAGGTCTTCGAAGCGCGAAAGAGTCTTTGGTCGGCAACCTTGTCCACGCCGCCGTGGCTGAACGGATTACACCGAAGGACCCTCCAAGTAGTAAGGACCAGGCCACGGAGTATGCCCAACTCCTCAATCGCTTGGATTGAGTAACGCGAGCAACTTGGCTCGTAGCGGCAACGTGGAGCGAGGGATGGTGAGATCCAATTCGACCAGAACCGGATAGGGAGTGTTACTAGATAACGAGGAATCCCTGCTATCCCTTGCGTTCTAGGCTTCATCTCCACCCTCGGCGATCTTGTCTATCTGGGGGAGCGCGCCAGCCTGAGTAAGGAGTTCGTCCAACTGTCTAGCGACACCGTCAAGCCCTTCGCGATCGCAGAAATCAGAAGCTCCCGTCCTGGCAACCACGACGATGTCTGTTCCAGCCTTGATCTCAGTCAGCTTGGCTGCGAAGGCCTCTTTCAAAAGACGCTTGACTTTGTTTCGCTCAACAGCCCCGCCTACCTTGCGCGATACAGAGAGCCCAAGCCGGGCTACCTCGTCGTCCCCGCGAGGGAACGCGTGGAGTACAAACAGCTTGGTTGCGTGGGAGCGACCGGACCTGTAAACACGATCGAAGTCAGCACTACGGGTAATCCTCCCGCGGCGACCGGAACTGCCAGCCACTAGACGGTGAGGCGTCGGCGACCCTTGGCACGGCGGCGGGCAAGAACCCGACGGCCAGCCTTCGACGACATCCGTTCTCGGAAGCCGTGCGTGCGTGCGCGTTTGCGCTTCTTGGGCTGGTAGGTGCGCTTCATTGCTTGGAGAACCTTACCGTCCATCAGGCCTTGATGTCGTGCGGGAACTGAAAAGGCCGAAAAATGCGGGAAGTCCTGCTTTCTCACGACCAGCCCTCCACTAGTGTCGCGAGTCGTTGAAAAAAAGCACCTGAATGTCAATCACAGACCTCGAAACCACCTGGAACCGAATCCGCTCTGATCTGCGGGACGCTGTCAGCGACTCAACATTCCAGGTTTGGTTGGAGCCACTCAGGCCGGCGCTGATGGAAGACCACGTTCTGGTCGTCGAAGCTCCAGACTCAATCCGCCACTGGGTAGAAGGCCGTTTCACAGACCTCATCGCACAGGCCGCGCAGCGAGTGACTGGTAGCTCTACAACAGTCGAGCTGACCGAGCCTGGCAAAGTCACTGACATCCGCGAGGTCTTAGGCTCAAGTACAACTCGAGGGTTTCAAAATGACTCCTTTGCAGCCCATTCCCCAACCCTCGACCTTGACCCGAAGCTTACGTTTGACCAGTTTGTAATTGGTGAAAGCAACCGACTGGCTCACGCGGCAGCGCTGGCTGTCGCCGAGCAACCGTCCCAGACTTACAACCCACTCTTCATATACGGCCCACCTGGAGTCGGTAAGACCCACCTCCTGCAGGCGATTGGAAACCTCGTCCGTGAGGCCCAACCCGACGCTCGTATCGAATACACGACAGCGGAAGACTTCACCAACGGTTTTGTCCACTCAATCCGCCAAGGCGACACGCGGGAGTTCAAGTCGAAGTTCAGGGATGTTGATCTCCTCTTGCTCGACGACGCCCAATTCCTTGCCAGCAAAACCAAGACTGAGGAAGAGTTCTTCCACACCTTCAACAGCCTGATCAGTAGTGGCGCTCAGGTTGTAATCACTTGTGACAGGACACCAGCTGACCTTGACTCCTTAGAAGTCCGTCTTCGGGAGCGCTTTGCGGCTGGACTCGTCGCGAATGTTGAAAGCCCTGAGATACCTACGAGGCTTGCGATTCTCACTATGCGCGCAAACCGAGACCAGCTCGGTGACATACCCCGCGAAACCTTGGAAGCCATTGCATCGCGAATCAAAGGCAACGTTCGGAGTCTTGAAGGCGCCCTCATCCGCGTTGTTGCCTATGCCTCGCTAACGGGCGTGAAGGTGACGCGTGAATTGACAACTCAAGTTCTTGATCAGCTCTACCCGGGCGCTACGAATGCGCCAGTCCGGAAGGGTGTTGCTGAGATCAAGACATTGGTAGCCAGCACCTATGGAGTAACCGAAGCTGACCTTGACTCTAGGTCAAGAGCGGCAGAGTTTGTTTGGCCCCGCCAGGTCGCTATGTATCTCTCCCGTGAGGTTGTTGGTGAGCCTCTGCCGTCCATTGGCAGGCAGTTCGGTGGCCGTAACCACTCAACAGTTCTCAATGCTTGCCGTCGTGTGGCAGACAGGATCTCTGTTTCACCAGAAGATGCTCTCGCTGTCCGCTCTTTAGAGCGCCTTGTTTCCGGTGAAGCCGACCGGGAAGACTGAAACGATCTTGAGTTATCAACGTAATCAACACAATCATCTGACCTATGTCCTCTACATCTGAAAAGGGAACAATTGGATTGAAGATTGAGCGGGATCTACTGCTCGAAGGTCTTCAGTCCGCTACCCGCATCGCTTCCTCGAAGACGAGCATCACTGCTCTGAGTGGTGTCCAGCTTGCTGCGGGACCAGACGGTATTGAACTACGAGCAACAGATCTAGAACTTTCATTGAGGCTTCCTCTCGCCGGTGAAGTCACTTCCCCTGGTGAGGTAGTCCTCCCAGCCAGACTGTTCACGGATGTTGTTCGTGCACTTCCCGCAGGACAAGTCACCCTCAAGGCAAGAGCCTCCCAGCAGGATGTAGAGATCACCTCCGGTTCGGCTACTTTCGACCTCAAGACCCTCAGGGCTGAAGACTTCCCAACACTTCCTCAGTCGAGCGGAGATTCGGTCGTTGTTCTCCCAGCGGAAGTTCTAGACGCAACGATTCGTCGGGTTGAACGGGCAGCAAGCATGGATCCCTCAAGGCCAGTCCTGACCGGCGTTCTAGTACAAGCCGAAGCCAGCACACTACGGATGGTTGCAACTGACTCCTACCGGCTCAGCGTCAAGGAAACAACGCTAGAGACACCACTGACGAATGGGTTTGAAGCAAACGTTCCCGCAAGGGCTCTCCAAGAGGCTGTACGTCTCTCGAAGGGAACGAAGGGCGACCCCGCCGCTGACGGCGAAGAGGCTCCGGCGAAGGGATCTGTCCGAATCGCAGTCCAGGAGAACCAGATTGTCTTCGACCTTGATGGCACTGTTCTCGCCTCCCGGCTAATTGACGGACAGTTCCCTAAGTACAAGGAGCTCATCCCCGACAAGTTCGATCACGAACTCAAGTTCAATAGCGCTGAGCTCTCAGATGTTGTTCGACGGATCAGCCTGCTCGCCCAAAGGACCAAGCCACTAACACTCTCCTTCGAGAAGGGCTCACTGACTATCAGTGCTGAAACACCAGACATCGGCGAGGCCAGAGAATCGATTCCGATCAATTACGACGGTGAGGCGCTCGAGATCGGCTTCAACCCCGACTACCTCCGTGACGGGATCGAGAGCGCTGGTGACGAGGAGATCGTTCTCAAGCTTCTGACAGCCAATCGCCCAGGACTGATCGAGTCAGGATCCGAAGGCGGGTTCCTCTATCTGATCATGCCGATTCGCCTCGGCAGCTGATCAGGGACTAAGTCGACTGCATGCGGGTCCTCGATCTGGATCTGCGGGACTTTCGTAGTCACCACAGGCTTCACCTCAAACCAGGGGCGAGCCTGACAGTCATAGCCGGACCAAACGGGTCGGGTAAGACAAACATCCTCGAGGCGCTCCACTTTGGCCTGACGGGAACTTCCTGCAGGGCCGCAATGGATCGACAGACCATTGCCTGGAAGGAATCGACGACCAGGGTCGAGGTCGGTTTCGAGAACAAGTCAGTCGTCCACACAACAGCGGTGGCACTGCAGCGTTCAGGGGAGAAGTTGACGACCCTCGACGGAGCAGCACCCGAGCGCTTTGAGGCCGGATTGGACCGCCCCGCAGTCCTCGTGTTTCTACCTGATCGCCTGAGCCTAATTACTGGGAGTCCAACTGAACGCCGGTCCCATTTTGATCAACTGACCGCATCACTAGACCACACCTCCGCAGCCATGAAAGCCTCATACACGAGGGCACTAACCCAAAGAAATGCATTACTGGGCTCAGCTCAGAGAAGCGGTTCAACACCAACCAGCTTGAGCGCTTGGAATGAACAGCTGACCGAGCTCGGGACTGGACTGATTCGTTCCCGCGACGAGACAGTCGAAGCGCTTTCGGAGCCAATAGCTGAAGCCGCTGTCTCGCTCGGGTTGACTGGTGAACTAGTTCTCACACACAGACCTGGTGGGGCCCGCGACCCAGATACTTTCCGAAGTGAGCTGGAGGAGAGAACCCAACAGGACATCAATCGTGGTTTCACGGGGTACGGCCCACACCGCGCCGAGTTCATCTTCAAGAGGGAGGGACACGACCTCAAGTCGACCGGCTCCCAGGGCGAGAAACGGATGGCTCTTCTCTCACTCCTACTTGCCGAGCGAGAGTTGATTACTCAACGAACAGGAACTACCCCATTGCTTCTCCTCGACGACGTGATGAGTGAACTAGACGCCGACCGTCGCCAGTTCCTGACCAACACCGTCTATGGGGTCGGCCAGTGTGTGATTACAGCAACTGAATTCGAGCATGTTCCAGCCCCAAAGGATGACGCGGTCGTCCTGATTGCTTTGGGGCAGCCACCGGAAGAGGAGTTACGAGCCGCATGAGACGAGGTAGGGAGCGACCACTCTCCGGGGCCATCAACCGCCTTGTGGACTCACTCGCCCCAACGGACCCCGTCGCAAGGGTGGCAGGGGCTTGGCCGGACCTTGTTGGTGAGGCGATGGCGAAGCACACAAAACCTGTTGCGCTGAAGGGTGGAGAGCTTAAGATTGAGTGTGCGTCAAGCGTCTACGCACAGGAGTTGGACTTGCTCTCACGGAGGGTCATCAAGGCTCTCTCAGAGCGCATCCCGGACGCACCTGTGAGCAGTCTCCACTGCGTTGTTGCAAAGCGCTGACAAAAGCCGCGAAAATCCCGCAAAATCAGGCTATTTGGGGGCAATTTGGACCCTTGTTCCGGGGGCCTGTGTGGTATCGTTAGCGATGCCTTCAGAGGGGCTTTCAAAACGCTTCCAGCCGCTGTCGCGTTGCCCCAAGTAACTATCTGAAGAGCAACCTCATTATGAGCGACAAGAACAAGCCAGATACCGCTGAAACCGGATACGACGCTCAGGACATCACAGTCCTTGAGGGACTGTCTGCTGTCCGCAAACGCCCTGGTATGTACATCGGGTCAACGGGCCCCAGAGGACTACACCACCTCGTCTATGAGGTTGTCGATAACTCTGTCGACGAGGCCCTTGCAGGCCACTGCAAGAAGGTCACGGTCACGATTCACCCAGATCTTTCGGTGACGGTCACGGATGATGGTCGAGGGATTCCAGTCGCAGAGCACAAGACAGAGAAGAAGCCGGCCGTCGAGGTAGTTCTCACAGTCCTTCACTCCGGTGGCAAGTTCGGCGACGGCGGCGGCTACAAAGTCTCAGGCGGTCTGCACGGAGTCGGCGTTTCTGTGGTCAACGCACTCTCCGAGAAGCTGGAGATCGACATTAGCCGCGACGGCCATCACTGGACTCAGGAGTACCGCCGAGGTGACCCTCAGAACAAACTGGTCAAGGGCGAAGCGACAAGCGAGACCGGAACTACCATCAAGTTTCTCCCGGATACTGAGATCTTCGAAACTCTTGAGTTTGAGTTCAAAGTTCTCGAGGACAGGCTCCGTGAGACGGCATTTCTTACACGCGGCCTGAATATTGTCCTCACGGACGAACGTGAGACCGGGGACGATGGCAAGCCGAAGCATGTTGAGTTTGAGTACGAAGGGGGAATCGAAGACTTCGTCCGCTACCTCAACGAGGGTCGCGAGACAATCCACAAGAAGGTCGCAGCCTTTGTCGGAGAGTCGGACGAGGGTGCTCTTGAGATCGCGATGCAGTGGAACGGGACCTACCAAGAGTCGGTCTTCTCTTTTGCCAACAACATCAACACGCACGAAGGTGGATCCCACCTCTCCGGGTTCCGGTCAGCGCTGACCAGGACTCTCAACAAGTATGCACGCGACAAGGGCTTCCTTAAGGAGAAGGACGACAACCTCTCCGGTGACGATGTTCGTGAGGGACTTACGGCTGTTGTCTCCGTCAAGCTCGCTGACCCTCAGTTCGAGGGACAGACCAAAACCAAGCTCGGAAACCCCGGAATACAAGGCTTTGTTGAGACAATCGTCAACCAGGGCCTAGCGGAGTTCCTTGAGGAACACCCAGCTGAAGCCAAGCAGATCATCAACAAGTCAATCTCAGCCTCACGTGCCAGAGAGGCAGCCCGTAAGGCCCGCGACCTGACTCGTCGCAAGTCAGCGCTTGAGTCAGGCACCCTGCCCGGCAAGCTTGCTGACTGCGCTGTGAAGGACCCATCACTCGCCGAGATCTTCATTGTCGAGGGTGACTCCGCTGGTGGTTCAGCCGTCACGGCACGAGACCGTCACACGCAGGCCATCCTTCCGCTTAGAGGCAAGATCCTCAATGTCGAGAAGAGCCGTATCGACAAGATCCTCCAGAACGACGCGATCCAGGCGCTGATTACAGCAATCGGAACTGGTGTCGGCGAGGAGTTCGATATTGAGAAGGCTAGGTACCACAAAATTGTTCTCATGACTGATGCTGATGTCGACGGTGCTCACATTCGAACACTGGCACTTACGCTTCTTTTTAGGCAGATGCCGGAGCTGATTGACGCAGGATTTATTTACATTGCCAAGCCGCCGCTCTACAAACTCAAGTCTGGGCGCCAAGAGAGGTACATCGAGAAGGAGTCCGAGCTTGAGGAGGTCCTCCTTCAAGACAAGTTTGAGAAGTTCGAGATCATCGACGCTAGTGGAAAGTCAACGAAGCTGACCGAGGCGCGCTGGCAGTCACTAGGGAAGCTTCTCCGCGATCACGAGGGCTGGTCAGGCCGCCTTCGCGCTGAGCATGGGACTGAGCTCTTTGACCTTCTGACCACAACCCATGTCTTGGATGAAGGCATCAAGGACGCCAAGAGCCTTGTCGCCCTGGTCAAGGCTGAGACAGCACCGGAGAAGCCTTGGGTACTGGCGTTCGTCAGCGAAGACCCACTCGGGGTTGACGTGAGCGCTGTTGAGCGTTCAACTGGCCTCATGCGGACCCACCGGATTCCGACCGCCGTGTTCGAAACAACCGAGTACCGCCGACTTTCAGAGACACAAGCCAAGTTGTCAGCGCTTGTGGGCGTCGCCCCGTTCAAGGTGTCACTTGGTGAAGCTGAGGACGATGCTCTCTCCTACGGTGAGCTTCGCGACACCGTGATGGCACTCGCGCAGAAGGGAATTGAGATCTCGCGATTCAAGGGCTTGGGCGAAATGAACCCAGACCAGCTGCGCGAGACAACAATGGACCCTGAGAGCCGGACGCTGATGCAGGTCACATTGACTGATGCAGTTGAGGCGGAGCGACTCTTCTCAACCCTGATGGGCGATGTTGTAGAACCACGACGCGCGTTCATCGAGACGCACGCCCGAGAGGTAGTCAACCTTGATGTCTAGGAGCGGAACAGCATGGGCGTAGATCAGTTGGGCGGTGGCAACATTGAGATTCGGACGATCGAAGACGAGATGCGCGCCTCGTACCTCGACTACGCGATGTCGGTCATCGTTGGCCGTGCGCTTCCAGACGTAAGAGACGGTCTCAAGCCAGTACATCGCCGCGTCATCTATGTGATGAACGAGCTTGGCCTTCAGCCAAACCGCCGGTACGTCAAGAGCGCCCTGATTGTCGGCGAAGTAATGGGCAAGTACCACCCGCACGGCGACAGCGCCATCTACGACGCCCTCGTGCGTCTAGCCCAAGACTTCTCGATGCGCTACCCACTCGTCGACGGACAGGGCAACTTCGGCAATGTCGACGGCTACTCCGCCGCAGCCATGAGGTACACCGAGGCCCGCCTTGACCGCCTGGCCACAGAGCTCCTACGCGACCTGGATGCCGACACTGTCGACTACGCGCCGACCTACGACTCCTCACGCCAAGAGCCACTCGTCCTACCAGCCCGCTTCCCGAACCTGCTCGTCAACGGCTCGTCAGGCATCGCCGTTGGTATGGCAACAAACATTCCGCCGCACAACCTTGGTGAAGTCATAGGGGCCACCATCGCCTACATCGATGATCGGGAGATCACGACCGAGGGCATGATGGAATACGTCAAGGGTCCTGACTTCCCGACAGCGGGAACGATCCTTGGCCTGACAGGCATCCACGACGCCTACCGAACCGGCCGAGGCCGCGTTCGCATCCAGGCACGGGCTGGCATTGAGCCGATCGGACAGGGTCGCGAGGCGATCATTGTCACGGAACTTCCCTACCAGGTCCGTAAGGGTGGCGAGGGTGGCCTGATCGTCAAGATCGCTCAGCTTGTCCAGGAGAAGAAGATCACTGAGATCAGCGATGTTCGCGACGAATCAGACCGCCACGGGATGCGGATTGTGATTGAGCTAAAGCGCGACTCCAACCCCCGCGTTGTGCTCAACAAGCTCTACAAGCACACGCAGATGCAGAGCACTTTCGGCGTCAACATGGTTGCCCTCGTTGACGGAGTACCCAAGACCCTTGGTCTCAAAGAGATCATCGTCCACTACGTTGAGCATCAGCGCGAAGTGGTCGTTCGCAGGACTAAGTTCGAGCTGCGGCAGAAGGAAGCCCGCGCCCACATTCTTGAGGGACTGCTTATCGCTCTCGACCGGCTTGATGATGTCATTGAGCTGATCCGTGGATCCAAGGATCCGGATGTTGCGCGCGACGGTCTGATCAAGAACTTCGACTTGAGCCGAGTTCAGGCTCAGGCAATCCTTGACCTTCGACTCCAGCGCCTCACAGCACTTGAGTCGGGCAAGATCCGCGGCGAGCACTCCGACATCATGGAACGCATTCGCGAGCTCCGCGACATCCTCGGCAATGAAGGTCAGGTAATGACCATCATCAAGGAGGAGCTTGCCGAGATCGCCGAGACCTATGGCAACGAGCGGCGAACTGACATCTCGCCGTCCGAGGAAGACCTTGACATTGAGGACCTCATCCAAGACCGCCAGATGGTTGTCTCCATCACCAACAGCGGTTACGTCAAGGCGGTACCGCTCGACACGTACCGCAAGCAACATCGCGGCGGTGTCGGCGTAACGGGCATGGGCACCAAGGAAGGCGATTGGATTGAACACCTCTTCGTCTGCTCCACACACGACTACCTTCTGTTCTTCACCAACAAGGGCAAGGTCTACCGGACCAAGGTCTACGAGCTTCCAGAAGGCACACGGACCGCCCGCGGCCGCGCGCTTGTCAACGTCTTGCCGCTCCGCGAGGGCGAGCGAGTGCAGTCCGTCCTTTCAACACGTGATTTCAAGGAAGGCAAGTACCTCGTCTTCGCAACACGCGGCGGAATGATCAAGAAGACCGAGTTCCTCGCCTACAACACACCAATCAAGGCCGACGGAATCATCGCCATCAAGATTCGCGACGACGACGAACTTGTGGCCGTTCGCCGAACCTCCGGTGAGGACGAGTTGATCATGGTCTCCAAGTCCGGCCAGGCGGTCCGCTTCAGCGAGGATCAGACACGCGCTATGGGCCGCGACACCAGCGGCGTCAAGGGCATGAATGTCTCCCAGAAGGGCAACGAGGTTCTCGCGATGGATGTCGCTGACCCAACCAAGGAGCTCCTCGTTATCACGGAGAATGGCTATGGCAAGCGAACACCTATTGACCAGTACCGCGAGACCAAGCGCGGAGCCATGGGCGTTAAGACCATCAAGCTGACCGATGAGCGGGGCGGACTAGCCGGCGCACTTGTTGTCAAGGAACACCAAGACCTTGTCTTCGTCTCCCAGGGGGGCATGATTCAACGCACAAGCGTCCGCGGAATCAGCCAGCAAGGCCGCGCGACTCAGGGTGTCCGCGTCATGAAGTTCCGCGAGGATGACACTGTGGCAGCCGTTGCCCTAATTGCCGATGCCACGCCTGAGGACGAGCTCCTTGATGGCCAAGATGAGCTCACAGTCGAGGCCGGGGGAACCACGGAAGTTGATCTCGAATCAGTTGAAGAGAACGTCATCGAGCCCGCGGATGTGGACGAAGAAGAGCTTGAGTCCGTTGAAGAAGACGTTGAAGAAGACTTCGACACAGAGGACGACGAATAACCGCCTTCTGTATCCCTCGGGGTCGAGTCCACCGACGCGACCTGGTCAGAGGCCGTTCAAAACCAGCAGAGTAAAGCGGGCGTCTTCCCTCGGGAAAGCGCCCTTCGTCTGCTCGGGTTAGCCGCGCTCTGGCGCGGCAGGATACGAACCGAGCATCGTCACGGCATCCGCCCGGGAGGCAAGTCCTTCTAAGGCCGACTCCACCCGCTCGTCGCCAACGGGACCATCAATGTCAGCAAAGAAGACATACGAACCAAGGCCATCCCGCCGAGGCCTTGACTCAATCCGGGTCAGATTCACATTCCGTCCAGCGAACTCTGAGAGGCAGTCAACCAACCAACCCGGCTCCTCTGCGCCGGAGCCCCAGAAGACAATCGAGGTGCGGCTTTTCCCAGTTTCCGTTACTCCTGGGGGAAGGGGTGAGTCTTGGTCTGCGGAGAGCCAGACGAACCGCGTGGAGTTACCACCTTCGTCGACTTGATCAGCGATAACCGTGCAGCCGTAAAGCCGAGCGGCGAGATCGGTACCCAGAGCCGCTGCTGGGCCATCGCCATCGGCGACAGAGCGAACAGCATCGGCTGTTGAGGAGGCCGGAATGATCTTGGCAGTAGGCAGGTTGTCGCGAAGCCAAGGACCGCATTGGGCTGCAACGAATGGAAGTGAGTAGACCCGTTCAATGGCGGAGATCTCAAGTGCAGTCTTGGTGATCAGGCGATGTCGGACCGGGTGCACCAGCTCGCCGACTATAGGGGTCATTCCTCCCCCGGCGACCAGCTCATCAAGCGTTGCCGCTACCCCGCCCTCGAGTGAGTTCTCCAAGGGGACGAGGGCGTAGTCGGCTTCACCAGAAGTGACGGCAGCAACAGCGTGATGAATCGTTGGCGTAAGCAGGGGCTCCACGGCGATCCCGGCTTTGGAGGCAGCGTCCTGCAGTGCTTCCTGGCTGACGGTGCCCTCCGGACCAAGACAGGCTACGCGGAGACTCATTGGTGTAGATCCAGTTGCTGTGTGGACATAGGAAGATTCTGGGGCATTGTTTGGCTCATCAGGGCCAAGGTTACGGTGATCCGGGGATTCAGCGGATCAGGTGAACGTAACTGGGAAAGTCAGCGTGTTGTTATCGCCGTTTGACTCTCCTGGAACGGTGGAGATCGTGACCGTAACTGTCACGGATTGCCCGATCGGTGGCGCGCTGCCGAGCGGCACCTGAATTGTCTGCTGCTGACCCGCCTTGCTCTGGGCAACAACCTTTGTCACCGTTATCGGCGCTGGACCACCCTCAACCTTGATTGTGATCTGGACGTTTGATTCGTCCGCACTGCCACCATTAGTGAAGGTCACGGCAAAGGCTGGTGGAGGGGAGCCAGGAATGCTGTTCTCCGTTCCGGCAGCTAGCTCTTGGCCTCCCGCTGAGACTGTGTCGAGGCTATGCCCGTGTGTTCCCGGCCCAGCAGTTCCAGCGCTTCCGGCAGTGGATCCGAGCTGGGCTGCCACATAGGCGGGGTCCAGCCATTGCCAGCTTGGGAGGAAGCTCGACTTGGCTACCTGTACGCCCCCTGCACCAACTGCAATTCCATCGCTGTCGAGTGCGGCGGTGATCGCACCGGCAACCTTCCACTGGTAGACGGCGTCAGATGCGTCAAAGGCGCGCATGTTGCCCGCAATGCTCTGAACAGCCCGCTGGCTGTCAGCTGAGTTACGCGACACGGCTGTCTGGAGGTCCCTAGCGATTGCCGCTATTCCGTCCCGGCGGAGTTCCATGACGAGCACGAGGTTGTCCCTCGCGGCCTTGAGGCTGTCCGGCGGATCAAGGCGTTGTGCCTGCTTGACCTGCTCCCCGGAGAGGACTGAGATCTGGTTCACGCTCTCCTGGAGAGTGGTGGGAGCTTTTGTTGTTGCGCCTTGAAGTTCCTTGAAGAATGCCTTGCCGACCTGACTATCTGAGTCAGCAACGAGCTGGGCAGCTTTGCTGTTGAACTCTTTCAGTTGCGAGGTTGTGCGGGAGTCTGCGCAGCTCTTGACGGCGAAGACCATGATCAGCAGGAGAACCACTGCACCGCCGGCTGCCATCAGGCGGCGTTGGACCACAGACTGTTGATCCGGCGAGCGGTTTGCACCCGACGATCGCGGGGATGATTTGGCCGGTGCGGCTTCTGTGGGTTCGTCGTCGAAGAACGACATCATCATTCCTTGTGGCGGGAGTTTCCCACCGTCAGTTGCTGATTATGGCCACCGTGACGGCGGCGGGCGTCTCTGCAAGCCCTCCTGCGATCAAATCTCAGGTCATTTGCCCGTGAGAAGGCGGTGTTTTGGGCAGGTAAGACCTTCTGGACGGCGAAATTAGACCGGATGGCCCGAACTCGGGATCAGAGTCCACCCCAAAGCACTGTCGTACTTGAGCGATACCGGCTCGTCGAGTCAATCGGCTCGGGCGCTTTCGGCACGGTCTGGCGGGCAGAAGACGAACACCTCCAGCGGGATGTTGCTGTTAAGGCAATTCCAGCTGATCTGGCTGGCGAACGGGCCGAGAGGGAGATCAGAGCGGCAGCCAGACTTTCTCACCCCGGCGTGGTGACACTGCATGAGGCCAGTAGCGATGAGACGCACACCTACCTTGTCTCCGAGTACGTCCGGGGTATGACACTTGGGCAGATCTACGCTGAGGGACGCTGTTCAGACCGAGACGTGGTCCGGATTGGGGCCGCCCTGGCCGCTGCCCTAGACCACGCTCACTCCCAAGGCGTGATCCACCGTGATGTAAAGCCAGGGAACATTCTGATCCCAGATGCCCCAAAGTCTGAGGCGGGAATAGTCAAGCTCGCTGACTTTGGGATTGCCCGCCTTAGCGGAGAGTCCTCACTGACCCGGACCGGGGATGTGATCGGAACCCTGGCCTACATGTCCCCAGAGCAGGCGTCAGCTCAACCGATCGGACCAGAGACAGACCTGTGGGCGCTAGCCATTGTGGTCTTCGAGGGACTGACCGGCTCCAACCCCGTGCGGGGACGGACGGCTGCGGAAACGGCACGTAACCTCGCCTCCGGAGAGTTCCCGCTGCTGGTGGATGAGCGTCCGGACCTAGAGGAGCGTCTGGTTGAGGCGGTTGACCGAGCACTGGAGCCTGACCCCAACGATCGCGGAACGCTTGCCGAGTTGGGCGAGGCGCTAGCCGCGGCCGTAGAGGGGACTGATGACGAACCGGGGACAATCGCGCCGGCGATCAGGCGTGGTGGAGAAGAGATCCGCATCAGGCGCAACACCCCGGAGGAGATGGAGCAACGAAGGGAGCCACTTGCGCCTCGACCCGGGGGCGACACGGTCATCGCGTCAGCAGCCGGCATTGGGAAGGCCCCAAGCCTTGGCTGGGTCCGAAGAGCGGTCGCTGCGACTGCTGCTGGGGGTGTCTCACTGCTTTGGAGTCTCGAACTCGCACCCGCCTCAGAGCGTGCCTCGATCTGGATTGTTGCTGGTGTCGTTACCGCCTTGGTGGCAGTCTTCCCCCGAGCAGGCTGGTTTGCCGGAGTGGTAGGCGCCGTGATCGCGATGGCTGCTGCCGGTAAGACTGGCGAGGCCCTAGTGCTAGCCGCAGCACTCCTACCCTGTGCTCCTCTCCTGTGGAGGATGCCCGAATGGTGGTCGCTTCCCTCCCTGGCCCCACTACTGGGATCACCGGGCTTTGCGGGTGCCTGGCCAGCCTTCGCGGCGTTTGCGGGGAGCGCGTGGCTCCGCTTCGCAGCAGGCGCTGTTGGGGCATGGCAGATTGGCTGCGCTGAACTTCTTCTAAACCGGACACTGCTCGGAGGGCCACCAGCCAAGGCAGATGCTGCCGCGGTCTGGGCGCAGGATCCAGGTGGGGCAGTGACCCATGGTTTGATCCCCCTGTTGCAGGGCCCACTACCAGCGGTCGCTGGCGTTTGGGGACTTGGGGCGCTCGTGCTGCCGCTCGTAGTCAGGGGCGAGAATGCTGTCGCGGATGCTGTCTGTGGGGCTATTTGGGCGGGAGTAATCGGACTGGCAACAGCGACCGTCTCGGGCGGCCTCTCGCGGGGAGTTCTTGCCGGGGCGCTTGGTGGAGCGGCCATCGTGGTTGCCCTGAGGGGACTTCCCATCTTCGATTCTCGCGATGAGGACGACGGACCTCGTACCATGATCAAAAGGTTGCGTGGCATCTAATGAGCGTTCTAAAGACTCTTGAGAGCAGGATCGCAGGCCTCGTTGAGGGGACGTTTTCGCGCGCCTTCAGGTCCGAGGTCCGTCCGGTCGAGATCGCGAGGCGTCTGACTCGAGAGATGGACGAACACAGAGCACCACTCGTGTCGCGGGTCTATGCGCCGACCGACTACACAGTGTTCCTGGGGGACGAGGACTACGACCGGTTCGCACCACACGAGCTTGAGCTCAAAGAGGAGCTTTCGTCTTACCTACTCGAGCATGCGCGTCGCGAGGATCTTGTCTTGAGCGAGACGCCCGTAATCACGATCGCCCGTGATTCAGCTTTGGGCCTTGGAGAGTTTGGAATCAAGACCACGCCCGTGGATCGGGAGGCCCTCGGTGAGCGGCGACGAGATCGACAGGAGCGTCCGCCGGCGCCGATCGCACCAGTCCCACCCCGGGTGACTCCGCCGCCAGCAGCGTTCACACCACCACCTGTAGCTGCGCCCGTTCCGATCCCAACACCGCCACCGGTACCCGCGGCCGCCCCGACGGTTGGGGGAGCAACCCTTTCGGCAGCAGGCCATCTGATTGAACTTGATCCCACTGGAACAGTCCTCGGGCGGAGCAGGTCATGCGATGTGGTCCTTGAAGATCCCAATGCTTCGAGGCAGCACGCAAAGCTGCAGATGACAGGAGCTGATTGGACAGTCGAAGACTTGGGTTCAACCAATGGAGTGGATGTCAACGGGTCAAGGATCTCTGGGCCGACCCGCCTAGCGACAGGCGACCTGATCCGGTTGGGCCACACGGACTTGACCTTCAAGGTGGGCTGACATGCTTGAACTAAGTTCACTGGCGCTTCAAATTGGTTTCTTGACGGTTCTGTATGTGTTCCTCTTCTGGGTAGCGACCAGTGCATTGCGCGACGTCGCGCAAGCTGGACGACCGGCCGCGGCAGCTGACCCGGACGCAACCGGACTCCACGCTGCAGTTGACTCAATGGCCGTGGCGTCCTCTGGAGCTGATGCCCAGCTCGTTGTCGTAGCTGCGCCAGGTCACGAGACTGGGTGGACCTATGACATTGGTCCAGGAGCAACCCTGGGCCGCGGTGATGTCGAAATCCGACTCGAAGACCAGTTCGCCTCAAGCCGCCACGCAAGAATTGTTCGCCAAGGGGCAACCTTGGTTCTTGAGGACTTGGACTCCACCAACGGCACCTGGCTGAATGATTCACAGCTCGGTGGACCTACGCCACTCCATGCCGGGGACCGCATCCGGATCGGCGACAGTGAGTTCAGGTTCCAGCCATGAGTCTCCGGGTCGTCGAGCACGCTGAGCGCAGCGACACTGGATTGGTCCGTGAAGCCAACGAGGACTCGTTCCTCGTTAGAGCCCCGCTCTTTGTGGTCGCTGACGGGATGGGCGGTGCGAGCGCTGGTGAGGTGGCCTCCAGGGCGGCGGTTGAGGAGTTCGCGGGAGGCCTACCTTCAGGCGACGACCCCGAGCAGCAGCTTGCGGCCGTTGTGGCACGAGCCAACCAGCGGATCAACAGTGAGGCTGCCGCTGACGACCGCCGCAAGGGAATGGGAACGACGGTTACCGCAGCGCTAGTCGGCGACGGGACAGTCTCCATTGCGCATGTCGGCGACTCGCGGGCCTATCTCATCCGCGGGGATGCGCTAGCCCAGTTGACCAGAGACCACACTTTGGTGGATGAACTCGTTCGGCAAGGCCAGCTGACCCCAGCCGAGGCTGCCGAGCACCCCCAGCGATCAATCATCACGCGAGCGCTCGGGCCCGAACCACATGTCCAGATAGACACGCTCACTCAGGAGGTTGAGGACGGCGATGTGCTGCTCCTCTGCAGCGATGGCCTGACCGGCATGGTGGATGACGCGACACTCGCGGCCACAGTGTCCGAAGCAGAGTCGCTCTCTGACGCAGCTAGGGACTTGATCACCAAGGCCAATGCGGCTGGGGGAAGGGACAACATCACCGTTCTGCTCCTCAGGATCAGTACCGGGACCACGGGCCGCGCTGCCGCCCTGCCCGGAGCAAACAAGACTCAGGTTGGCGGGGCTGCCGCTGAGCCCAGCGGCAAGAAGTCCCGACGCGGGCTTGCTGCTGCCGTCGTTATTACCGCCCTACTGGCACTGATTGCCGGAGCTGGCTGGGAAGCCTCTAGAGCCGTCTTCTTCCTAGGGACAGACGCCAACGGCACGGTGACTATTTACAGGGGGCTTCCCTACGAGTTACCACTGAGCTTGGACCTGTATCAGCGGTGGTACACGAGCGGTGTTCCTGCGAGCGTTCTGACCCCATCGCAGAAGACCAGACTCTTGGATCACAAGCTGCGAACCAAGCGGGATGCTTCTGACCTGGTCGCAAGTCTTGAACGCGGTGACCTGACCAAGTGAGCGATCGCAACCGCGAGCTGTTCGCGTTAGTCCCGGCCTCACTACTCCTAGTGGGCGGCTTCGCGGCAGTGTTCATTCAAGACTCGGCAACTCTAAGCAGCGTTTCCCTCAGTTACGGAGCCGTCTTTCTCGGGCTGTGTCTAGCTGGCCATGTCGTCGTTCGCGTAACGGTGCCGCACGCTGACCCGTACCTGTTCCCGATCGTCGCGGTTCTAGCGTCGGTCGGACTGGTAGTGATCTACCGGATTGACGCCGACCTTGCCCGGGCTCAAGCCCAGTGGTTCGTTGTTGCCTTGATCTTCTTCGCAGCGACCCTGATCTTCCTCCGCGACTATCGCAAGCTTGAGCGCTACCGGTACACAATCGCCGCGGCCTCTCTGGCACTACTGCTACTCCCGAGAGTTCCTGGTCTGGGACAACAGGCCAACGGAGCCTTCCTCGGGGTGCGGCTGCCGGGCGGCATTGTCTTTCAGCCGACTGAGTTCGCGAAGATCGGAATCGTCATATTCCTCGCCTCGTACCTGAGGGACACAAGGCAGGTGTTGGTCCAAGGCGCGCGACGGGTCGCGGGAATTACCATCCCAAAGCTCAAGCATCTGGGGCCGCTGTTGTTGATCTGGGGTGCAGCGATGCTGATGCTTATCTTCATCCGCGACCTCGGGTCGTCCCTGATGTTCTTTGGCGGCTTTCTAGCGGTTCTGTATGTGGCGACTGATCGGCTTAGCTTTCCCCTGATTGGGTTTCTGATGTTCTCGCTTGGCGCGTGGTTTCTGGCCACGCATGTGGGACATGTGCACGATCGAGTTGATGCTTGGCTGAACCCCTTTGATCCTGTGCTTTATGACCGGCCGGGAGGCAGTTATCAGCTTGCCCAATCGCTGTTCGCACAGTCAGACGGAGGGGTTTTGGGCAAGGGGTTGGGGGCATCTATCCTGACCCTGCCGGGCGGCGGGAATCTTGTGCCGGCACCACAGACAGACCTGATCTACTCAGTGATCACCGATGAGCTGGGCTTGACTGGTGCTTGTGGAGTGATCCTCTGTTATCTGCTCTTTGTAGCAAGGGGGTTCAAGATCGCAACGATCGCGAGGGACTCGTTCTCAACCCTCCTCGCAGTTGGGCTCACCTCGGTACTGGCACTCCAGGTCTTCGTGATTGTCGGTGGCGTGACGCGAGTCATTCCATTGACTGGCGTCACGCTTCCGTTCATTTCGTACGGAGGGTCATCGCTGGTTGCCAACTTCGTCCTGGCCGCACTCCTCCTTCTCATTTCTGACCGGGCGAGGAGACCAGCGTGAATCGCCCGATCACCGGACTTTTTGCGATGTTCGTGATTCTGTTTGCCGTGCTGGTCGGCTTCACATCGCGCTGGACTGTGTTCGAGTCCAAGAGCCTGCGCGACAACCCGCTCAACCGGCGAGTGCTGCTTGAGGAATTGGAGATCAACCGCGGTGAGATCAAGGCTCAGGATGGAACTGTTCTCGCCCATTCGGTAAAGGCTGCCGGCAAGACTTGGAAGCGGGAGTACCCAACCGGCGCGCTCTTCGCGCAGACCGTGGGCTGGTCCTACCCAGGCCAAGGCATCACTGACACAGGGACGGAGCTCTACCGCAGGGACGTCCTGCTGGGGAGGTCCAATTCGATCAGTTCGACGATTGGTCGAATTCAAGGGCATAAGAAGCAAGGAGGGTCCGTCAAGACCTGGCTTGACACTGAGGCCCAGAAGGTCGCGCTGCGCAGCCTTGCCGGCCGGGCAGGATCGGTCGTGGCTATGGATCCACGGACAGGCGCGGTCCGGGTGATGGCAAGTGTCCCGGACTTCGCACCCTCACCGGCGAACCTGGCCCGAGCGGCCAAGTCAAGTGGGTCCCCGCTACTCAACCGTGTAACACAAGCCCGCTACCCACCCGGCTCCACCTTCAAGGTTGTGACGGCCGTCGCCGCTATCGATAGCGGCCAGTACACCCCTACCTCGACTGTCGACGGCAAGAGTCCGCAGGTGTTCTCTGGGGTGCCACTCAACAACGACGACAAGGTCAGCTACGACAATGTGGACCTGACAACGGCACTGACCTTTTCAATCAACACCGCGTGGGCCAATGTGGCGAGCGATCTCGGCCGGGTGACTATGGCCAAGTACATGAGCCGGTTCGGCTTTGACAGCAAGCCCCAGCTGGACTACCCCCCAAGGCAGATGACAGCCTCAGGCGCTCGAGTCAAGGGCTCAATCGTTCCCCCAACTGACGACAGGGTCGACTTGGCCAGGCTCAGCATTGGGCAGGACAAGCTCTTGGTGACGCCTATCCAGATGATGGAAGTAGCGGCAGCCGTCGCTAACCACGGGGTGCTGATGCAACCCAGGATTGGCGACCAGATCATCAACACCGACGGTCAGAGTTCACGGGTGTTGCCAGAGGAGCAGGGAAGAGTCATGCGCCCCTCGACGGCACTTGCTGTCACCGAGATGATGAAGAAGGTTGTCCAGGAGGGAACGGGTACCGCCGCAGCACTGAGCGGCATCGAAGTGGCGGGTAAGACAGGCACGGCCCAGATCGATCCGCTCCAGAACTTGACCCAGCCTTGGTTTATCGCATTCGCCCCAGCGGACAATCCAACCATTGCTATCGCAGTAACCGTTGAGCGGAGTTTCGGAGGTTTCGGAGGAACGATTGCGGCTCCGATTGCGCGCGATGTGATGGAGGTTCTGCTGCGAAACAGCCCCGGGCGGCGGATTCCGTGACAATAAGCCGTCATGCCTGAACTAACAGAGGGAACAGTTGTCGGTGACCGCTATACGGTTGTCTCACGCCTTGGCTCAGGTGGCATGGCCGACGTCTACCTTGCCAACGACTCTGAGCTTGGCCGCAAGGTCGCACTCAAGGTCTTGCATCGTCGGTTTGCCAGCGATCCGGAATTTGTCGCACGCTTCCGGCTCGAGGCTGAAGCAGCCGCTGGACTCCAACATCCCAATGTTGTCTCCGTCTATGACCGCGGGGACTGGGAAGGAACTTCCTACATCGCGATGGAGTACCTCCCAGGTAGAACTCTCAAGGACCTGATCCGGGAGGAGGCCCCGCTCTCTCCTGATCGCGCAGTCCACCTTGGAATCCAGATCACAAGGGCAGCCCAGTTCGCTCACGCCGGAAGCATTGTTCACAGGGATCTGAAGCCACAGAATGTGATGGTGTCATCAGAGGACCGGGCGACTGTGACCGATTTTGGCATTGCCCGCGCCGGAGCATCAGGGGTAACGGAAGCTGGGTCGATCATGGGTACAGCGCACTACATCTCCCCCGAGCAGGCTCAAGGGCAGGAGGCCGGGCCCGCTGCTGACATCTACTCAATCGGAATTGTGCTCTTCGAGATGCTGACTGGCAAGGTCCCCTTTGACGCAGAGTCCCCAGTTGCTATTGCGCTCAAGCAGGTGACCGCGGAAGCTCCCCCGCCAAGCTCCCTCGTTCCTGGTATTCCAGCTGACCTTGATGCTGTGGTCTTGTGGGCGTTGCGTAAGAACGCTGCTGATAGACCGGCTGACGCAGGGGAGTTGATCCAAGCCCTTGACCAAATTGGCGAGCGGCTGCGCGCGGAGGGAGACCCCTCAGCGACCGTTGCCTTTGCAGGAGCCGCAGCTACCCGAGTTAGCTCATCCATCCCAGTTGGTGCCCCGGCCGGGGGTTTGATCGCCGGCGCTGCTCTGGGAAGTCGACGCGATAGAGGCGAGGATTCATCGAACGGTAATGGTGCTCAGCCACCTGACGATGCTGAAGATGAGTCTCGGCGCAAGTGGCTGATCGCCGGTGGGGTGGCGGCTGCAGTCGCGCTGGCGCTCGGCGTCGCCGCAATGCTTGGGGCCTTTGACAGTGCTCCGCAGGTGACGATGCCCCTCGTCGTTGGACGTGATCTCCAGACGGCCACCACGATGATTGCCAACCAGGGCTTCACTGAGGCCCCTACCGTTCAGCGCGTTCAAAGTAGTCAGCCCAAGGATCGCGTCATCAAACAGAATCCTGATGCCTACGCTCGAACTGCCGCTGACAAGAAGGTGACATTGACGGTCTCGGATGGCCCAGGGACTGTGCAGATTCCAACTGTGGCGGACCTACTGGCGGCGGATGCCAAGCGAGTTCTCGAGAAGCTTGGCTTCAAGGTTGTTGTAAGAGAGAAGGCAAGCACTGATGTCAAGAAGGGCAATGCCATCTCAACTGATCCAGCTGCCGGGCTTTCGATCTTGAAGGGCAGCCAGATCACGCTGTTTGTTTCGTCCGGGGTTGATCAAGTGGTCGTGCAGTCCGTAATTGGCCAACTGTTCGGTGACGCCCGAAGTTCGCTTCAGGCACAAGGATTTGTGGTGCCAGCCGCTCAAACACAGGTCTCCAGCCAACCGCCCGGCACTGTCCTTTCCCAGTCCCCAGCAGGAGGAAGCAAGGCCGACAAGGGAAGCTCTGTACTCCTGACGATTTCGGCAGACTGGGTCACCGTGCCGAATGTAAGCGGTATGAGCCAAACGGCAGCAACTTCGGCATTGACCGCGAGCGGATTCAAGGTCAAGGTGGCGGGTAGCCCTGGACCGACAGCAACGGTTCTGACCCAAAGCCCTTCGGCATCCTCTGATGCTCCGAAGGGCTCCACGGTGACCATTACTCTCGCACCGTGACCCGAAGCGCTCTCTCCGTCGCAGTTCTCGCCGGTGGCCGTTCCTCAGAGCGCGAGGTCTCCCTTCAATCGGGAGCATCAGTGGTAGCGGGGCTTACTGAGGCCGGGCACCTGCCCAAGCTCATTGAGATTTCAAGTGAGGGCCATTGGACACTCGAGGGCAGTCCGGTCTTGCTCACTCCTGGACAAGGACTCGAAGGGTTTGATGTTGCCTTTCCCGTCGTACACGGCCCGTTCGGCGAGGACGGCACGCTCCAAGGCCTACTGGAGTCCGTTCGCATCCCCTATGTGGGCTCGGGGGTCGCGGCATCCGCGATCGTGCTCGACAAGATTCTCGCCAAACAACGGCTAGAGCAGGAGGGCATTCCACAGGTGGACTATGTGGGATTCACTGAGGCTGACTGGCTGTCGGCGAGGGAGGCCGTACTTGCCGCAGCCAGAAGCTTGGGATCTCCCGTCTGGGTCAAGCCAGCGCGACTCGGATCATCTGTTGGTATCTCCCGGGTGGACAACCCTGCCGACGATGACCTGATCGACGCGATCACCAACGCGCTCACGCACGATCCCCGGGTGATCATTGAGGCGTCCTCTTCGGGTCGTGAAGTCGAGGTCTCAGTGATCGAGAGGAGCGGCGAGGACGGAACAAGGACGCTCACGAGTTCATCCCCGGGCGAGATTCTGTTGCCCGACGCAGCGGAAGGGGAGTGGTACGACTACGACCGCAAATACAAAGCGGGAGGCATGGAGCTTGAGGTTCCCGCCAACCTCACTCCTGCTCAGGCAACAGCAGTAGGTGAGACAGCACGGCTGGCATTTGAGCGACTTGGCTGTGAGGGATATGCCCGGGTCGACTGCTTTGTTGAAGGGGACCGAGTCCTGATTAACGAGATCAACACCTCTCCAGGCTTCACAGCGACGAGCGTCTTTTCAAGGCTGTTCGGCGCTGACGGGATCGCCTACCCCGATCTGCTCGGTGAGCTGATCAACAGCGCGTTGGACCGTCATGCCAGCAGCGCTCGCTTCACCTTCTAGCGGAAGAGCTTGACCTCGCTGAGCCGGACTTGCTCCTGATTAGGAGGAAGGGCGGTGATCCAGATCAGGTACCAGCGCTGATCTTCACTTGGCGAGGCTAGGCGTATAACGTCATTGCGGGTCACAGGCGCGGGCGGGCTGAGTCGTGTCCAGCCGACGGGCGGATCGGAGGACGACGAGCCGCTCGTAGACCCCACTGCGACGGGGAGTTGGGCTGGAGCCGACCAGACGGACGCGGTGAAGCCTGGGGTCGTCGTGCTGATTCCAAGACCAGCCGCGATTGTCCCCGGTGCTGCGTCGAGCGCGACGCCGACGCCTGCCTTTCCGAAGCTGTTCCCGCCGTATGTCTCGGAGGCCCAAGCTGTATTGGTGTCACCGTCGAGCATCAGGTGCGCCTGCGCGTCATGTTCTCCATCGGTTCCGAAAGGGTCGTAGGGGTGCGCTGCCGTGGAGGTAAGTGGAACTTGAGTCAGTCCCGAAGGAGTCCCCCCGCGCACCCCAGTGCCGCGGTGAATACCGGTCCAGGCCAGCAGACCAACGGCGGCCACCATCGTGACTAGCGCCCCAGCCCAGAGCAGTCGCCCTCGGGGAGTGCCTACGCCCAGGTGGGCCTTGCGTCGGGTTTCGAGCGGGAGACTCTTCAAGACGCTTGTCGCTTCTCCAGGGGCCATGCCGGAGCGGGACGCCTCCAGGGCTAGGGCACCTTCTAGGTCAGAGCCGAGGGTTTCGAACGATGAATATCGCGCCGACGGCTCTTTGGCCGTGGCCTTATCGAGAATCGCTGCCACGGTGGCTGATACCTCGGGCCTCATTGACCGAACGTCCGGCATGGGATCGCGCACATGGCACATTGCGACAGCAACCGGGCTCTCGGCCGAGAACGGCACCTCACCCGTCAACATCTCAAAGAGAACAACTCCAAGCGAGTAGATGTCTGACTCCTTACCGACCGACTCACCAAGGGCCTGCTCTGGAGAGACATAGTCAGTTGTGCCAATCACTCGACCGTCGGCTGTCAGCCCGTCCTCGTCCATTGACCGGGCAATCCCAAAATCCGTGACCTTCGCGCGGCCCTCAGTGTCGAGCAGGACATTCTGTGGCTTTACATCCCGGTGCACGATGCCGGCCCGATGAACGGCTGTTAGTCCCCGCGAGATCTCGATCGAGTAGGCGATCGCCTCTGAGACATCAAGTCTCCCGTTTCGCCGAATCCGATCTTTGAGCGTTTCACCATCGACGTACTCAAGGACTATGTATGGCAGGCCCTGATCCTCCCCGGCATCGATGACTCCGACTAGGTGTGGGTCGCTCAGGGAGGCGACTGAGCGGGCTTCTCGGCGGAAGCGCTCGAGATGGTCAGCGTCGGCTGCAGTGCTGCGGTGCATCAACTTCACGGCTACGGGCCGTCTGAGCTTTTCGTCCAGTGCGCGGTGGACGGTTGACATCCCACCCGAACCGACTTGGGTCTCGAGTCGGTAGCGCCCGCCAATCAGTGTGCCGTCAAGGTGCGACACGGGGAGGGTCAGCTACCCCGCAGTCCCGTCTCGTCGCCCACGATGCCCAGGCCAGGAACCGTCACGGCGCCCGACTCTGCGGTGACTTCGCCGATTACACGGGTGCCTGGGTGATGTTTGTCGAAGACCGCAACGGCGTCAGCGGCTTGCTCGGCGGCAATGGTTATGGCGAACCCGCATCCCATGTTGAAGACCTCATACATCTCATGTACGGGAACGGCGCCCCGCTCAGCGATCAGCCCATAGACAGGCTGGGGTTCAAGCGGTTGATCAATTCGGTAGCCAATGTCAGTGCCAAGCCGGAGCAGGTTGAGCAGACCACCACCGGTCAGGTGGAACAGGCCCGTTGGGTCAAGATCGGAGCGGAGCAACTCCAGTGCAGCGCGAACATAGATAGCTGTTGGGACAAGGAGCGCCTCGGCGAGGCTGGCGCCACCGAGTACTTCGGGCCGCTCATGTGGATCGCCGTTCTCGAGGAGGGCCTTCCGCGCAAGGGTAAGTCCATTGGAGTGAACGCCGCTCGAGGGAACGCCGATCAACACTTGCCCTGGGCTAATCCCCGAGCCATCAATGATCTTGTTCAGATCAACGGTGCCAACCGCGGCAGCGCAGAGGTCAAAACCCTCTGGTGACGGATGGCCGCGAATAAGTTCAGGGATCTGGGCGAGCTCGCCGCCTGGGATTTCAACGCCGGCAAGTTCGGCTCCGCGCCGCAGTCCTTCTGCGATCGCACCCAGGCGATCGGGGTCAGACTCCTCGACAGCGAGATAGTCCACCAGCGCGATCGGCTCGGCTCCCACGCAGACGAGGTCGTTGACGTTCATAGCGACGCAATCAATCCCAACACTGTCAAGCATTCCAAGCTGTTCCGCGACTACAAGCTTGGACCCGACCCCGTCAGTGCAGATAGCTAGCCCAAGCGTGTCGGTCAGTTTGAGGACGGCAGCGAAGTGGCCGGGCAGCGGAACTACGCGGGAAGGTGAACCCGTGTTGATGCGCGCGAGGACAGAGACGATCGCCGCGACACCGGCATCGGCCTCACGGACATTGACCCCAGCATCTGAATAGGCGTCGCTCATCGGTGGCCATCATCGCCGGTCGCGCGGATACGCAGAACCGTGACCGTCGCGAGGGCGGTCCTCCAGAGCGCCCATGGCCACAGTGGAGCGCCCATCTCCATCCGGGTGGCCATCGGCCTAGCTACGACCGCAGAGACAAAACCACCGGCTGCTGCAACGGCTAACGCTGGGAGATCCTGGCGCGGAATCCCTTCGCGGGCCAGTTGGACTCCTTCAAGTGAGGCGGCGGCGAGCGATGTGGCGACCAGACCGGATCTCGAAAGTCGAGCAGAGGCACCGCGGCTGAAGCCGAGCCAGCGCGCCGCCGTGATCGCCATCGCACTGCGGCTGACGCCGGGCCAGATCGCAAGGGCCTGCAGGCCGCCGATGGCAAGGCCGTCAACAATGCTCGCGTCTGTGGCAGTTCGGGTGCCACGCGACCGATCGGCGGTGACCATGGCAACCGAGCCGGCAAGGAGACCGGCACTGATCGTGGCTGTGGTCCCCAGTTGGTCGCGGACTCTGTTGCGCCCTGCTAAACCGGCGACCGCGGTCGGGGCGAGCATCGCGCCGCGGAAGGCGAGGCCCTTCAAGCCCCGAGGGCCACCGCAACCCTCGGCTGGGGGGAACAGGAGTAGCGCAGCGGCTGTTCCTGCATGAAGGGCTATCTCCAATGGCTTGCGCTGCTGCGAAGGGGCTTTGGCGTAGTTGAGCCCAGCAAGCTCGCTGATCAGGGTTGTGTGACCAGACGAACTGATGGGAAGGAGTTCCGTCGGGCCATGAAGCGCTCCCAACAGCGCAGCGTCACCTAGACGGAGTGGTTCAGGCGCTTGGGGCATTAGGGCCGGGCTGGTCGCCACGTCCCCGGCGAGCACGGATTACAAGCCAGACAACGCCGGCCACAAGGCCTGCCGCCACCACGTAGTCCACGTACTCAAGGGAGTGCTTCCAGTGATCCCAGTTCTCCCCGGCCTTGACACCGGCATAGGTGAGCAGCAATACCCAGGGAATACAGCCAAGGGCTGTGTAGATAGTGAAGCGCCAGAAGGGCATCTTGGCGACGCCCGCTGGCAGGGAGATGAAGGTTCTTACGATCGGGAGCATTCGTGAGAAGAACACTGTTGCCTCGCCGTGCTGGTCAAACCAGCGGTCGGCAATCTCAAGGTGGTGGGTTCTAATCCCGATTTTCTTTCCGTGCTTTTCGATCAGGTCTATGCGGCCTAGGTATCCAAGCCCGTAGCCCAACCATGAACCCACAACGTTCCCCGCGACACCTGCTGTGACTGCGGCAACGAATGTGAATGACGGGTCGGGCTTGACGGTCGCGGCCCCCGCGAACAGCATTGTCGCCTCGGAGGGGATCGGGATGCACGCACTCTCAAGCAGCATTAGGAGGAAGATGCCGGCGGCGCCGAGATCGTTGATTACGCTGATCGCGAAATCCACAAGTGGCTGAGTCAGTGATGCGAGAACGAAGGTCACGGTCGGCAAGAGGGTAGTAGGGATTGGGGATGCGCGGGTCCAGCGATAGCCGATGGTCTGACTACGGTTGTCATCACGTGACCATTCCTCTCTTCGACACCAAGGCACCACTTCAGCCCCTGCGAGCAGCTATTGATGCCGCGGTCGCAGAGGTTCTTGAGGCCGGGAGGTTCATTCTCGGTCCCGAAGTAGCCGCGTTTGAGGCCGAGTTCGCTTCCGCGTGCGGCGCCAGTTCGGCTGTGGGCGTTGCCAACGGAACCGATGCTCTGGAGCTTGCGCTCAGGGGAGTAGGCGTCGGGCCCGGCGATGAGGTGATCGTTCCCTCGTTCACTTTCTACGCAACAGCGGAGGCCGTTCCTCCCACTGGAGCGGTACCCGTCTTCTGCGACGTTGACCCTGACACTGGCTGTGTCACCGCCGACACGGTTAAGGAAGTGATGACGTCTAAGACGAAGGCCGTCGTCGCAGTCGATCTGTTCGGCAACGTCGCGCCAGTTCCGGAGATCGAGGCGCTCGGAGTCCCCGTGGTCGAGGATGCTGCTCAGGCAGCCGGTGCCACGCTCGGCGGCCGCCCAGCCGGCTCACTAGGCCTGGCATCGAGCTTCTCCTTCTTCCCCTCCAAGAACCTCGGCGCCTTCGGTGACGGTGGCGCGGTTGTCACATCAGACCCAGCCGTCGAGGACATGGTGCGGACCTTGCGGTTTCATGGGTCTCGGGACAAGAAGACATTCGACTTCATCGGCCGGAACAGCCGACTGGATGAGATCCAAGCCGCAATCCTCCGCGTGCTGCTTCCAGCGCTGACTGAGTGGACGGAAGGTAGACGGCGCGCGGCTGGGTACTACGAGGCTGCCGGCATAGCCGAGTTGGCTACACCCATCAGAGCTGTTGACGGTGCCGACCCCGCCTGGCATCTCTATGTAATCAAGCATGAGCGGGCAGATGAGCTTGCCATCGCGCTCAGCGAAGCTGGTGTTGAGGCTCGCGGTTACTACCGACTGCCCGTGCATCGGCAGCCAGCGATGAGGGAATGGGGCGCGGGCATCGACCTTCCCGGGACCGATCAGTTGGCCCGCACGAATCTTGCAATTCCGATTAGCCCAGTTCTCGAGGCAGGGCAGGCGGCGGAGGTCGTCGAACACCTGAGGAATGCCATTAATAACCTCGACTGAAAGCGGCGCGGGCAGAAGGGCCTGGGTTGACCTGACCAACAGCCCCCATGTGCTCGTGATGCGCCCGATGATCGAACTGCTGCGAGCCAAGGGATGGGAGGTCGAGGTCACCGCCCGGGACTTCGCACAGACCATTGGTTTGCTTGATCGATTCGGGATTGAGCACGAGGTGATTGGGCACCACAGGGGTGGAGGAAGAGGAGCCAAGGCTGTCGGGTTGGCCTCGCGGTCGGCTGCTCTGACCAGGTGGGCTCGTGGTCGCAAATTTGATCTTGCTTTGGGACACGGCTCAAACGACGTGACCATCGCCGCATGGCTACTGAGGATTCCGTGCAGTACCACCTTCGACTACGAGTTCGCAACGGCTCAGCACCAGGTCAACTGCCGCCTGGCAAATGCCGTCGTTGTGCCTGAGCTGATACCGAGGGAACGAATTGAGCGGTTTGGGGCAGGAGATCGCCTCTACCAATACCCGGGGCTCAAAGAGGAGTACTACCTCGCTGATTTCGAACCTGACCATTCGGTCCCAGTCTCGCTTGGGATTGACGCGAGTCGGCCGTTCGTTGTAGTCCGAACACCGCCAGTTGTGGCTCTCTATCACCGGGTCGAAAACGATCTCTTTGGCGAGGCCCTGAATCTTCTCCGTGACCACCAAGCAGTAGTGCTGCCCCGAACCGAGGAGCAGCGCGTGCAGTTGGCTGAGGTCCCGGGCTTGATCGTGCCCGAGGGAGCAGTAGACGCACAATCACTGGTCGCCCTCGCTGATCTTGTGATCTCTGCGGGCGGAACGATGAACCGTGAGGCGGTAGCCCTTGGGACGCCGGTCCTGACCGTGTTTGCTGGACGGCTTGGAGCCGTGGACGAGCATCTCCTTGGCACGGGCCAACTCGGCCGTTTGACAGAGGCCAAGCAAGCGATTCCAGTCAGACGAGAATCCGGCGAGGTCTTTGAGCGGGTCCGCCGTGACCCAGAGGATTTCCTGCACCTGCTGATGCGGCCACTGGCCCCAACCCCGGCGCAGAGGTAGGATCGCTTCGATGCGCAGCGGGCGACGGACATTCCCCGTCCATCGGCATGCGATCCCACAGATCCTTGTCGATGCGACACTTGTGGCAGTCGCTTATCTGCTGGCGTTTGAGCTGCGCTTTGACAGTGGGACCCCAATCCGATATCAGCATCTGTTCCACGCAACTTTGCCGTGGGTTGTTGGGGGAACACTCGTTGTCTTGGCCGCAACTGGCGTCTACCGGAGGGAAACTCGCTTCACGGGGCGACGCGACTATGAGGCACTTGCCCGTGGCGTAGTAGTGGCAACGGTCCTGACTATGGGGGCCGTGGTTCTGATCCACCCGGTGGAGATCACATCCGCAAACGGAACGCGGGCTGCTGTGGGAATGCCAGCGGGTGTGATGGTGCTGTTCCTCCTCTTGGCGCTAGTCGCATTGGTCGCGTCTCGGGTGGCAGTCCACCTCTTTTTTGAGCGCAAGGTCAGGGGTTTCCGTTCCGGGCGGGGGTATCAAGACGTTCTGATCATCGGCGGTGGCGATGGCGGCCGGCTTGTCGTTCGTGAGATGGCTCGCAATCCGGATCTGCGGATGCGTCCGATCGGATTTGTTGACGATGACCCACGCAAGCGTGGACAGAAGGATGAGTACGGGCTGCGGGTTTTGGGCGGAACTGACGAACTCGCTCGGATTCTCGATGAGACAGAGCCCGATGAGGTCGTGATCGCGATCCCGTCTGCCCCGGGTGATCTGAGAGCGAAGGTCGTTTCCTCCTGCCGGGAGAGAGCTATTCCTGTCAGAACATTGCCGACAGTCTTTGAACTCCTCCAACGCGGCGACGGACTGGTGCGGCAGGTGCGTGAGGTCCGGGTGGAAGATGTTCTCGGACGGGAGCCCATTCGCATGGAGCTTGAGCGGGTTGGGGCCTATCTCGCTGGCAAGACCGTGATGGTTACGGGCGCCGGAGGTTCAGTCGGATCAGAGCTGTGCCGTCAGATCGCGAGAGTTGCCCCCACTGCCCTGATTCTGGTTGACCACGCTGAGGACAATCTGTTTGAGATCCTGCGTGAGCTGGAAGGAGAGCGCCATGTGCAGGGTGCTGTCCCAGTGCTCGCAGACTGCCGCGAGGAGGAGCGGATGCGGGAGGTCATGGCTGAACATCGGCCGTCGATCGTCTTCCACGCTGCCGCCTACAAGCACGTAGGAATGATGGAGCGCAACCCAATCGAAGCGGTCAGAAACAACGCGCTTGCCACCCGGTTGGTCGCAAAGATCTGTGGAGAGATGGGCGTCTCTACATTCGTTCTTGTTTCCACGGATAAGGCGGTCAATCCAGCGACGGTCATGGGTGCGTCCAAAGCTCTAGCCGAGTGGGCAGTGGAGGCAGCTGCTCATAAGTACCCGCAGACCTCGTTTGCGTCAGTGAGGTTCGGAAACGTGCTTGGTTCTTCGGGGTCCGTTGTCCCAATCTTCAGAAGGCAGATCGCGGCTGGCGGCCCAGTAACCGTTACGGACCCTCGGATGACCAGGTTCTTCATGACAATTCCGGAAGCAGTTCAACTTGTGATCCGAGCAGGCTCCTTGGATGATCGAAGCGGCGCCGTCTATGTCCTAGACATGGGCGAACCCGTCAAGATCATTGACCTTGCCGAGGCCATGATTCGCCTCTCAGGCCTTGAGCCGGGGAAGGACATTGCTCTTGAGGTTGTCGGCCGTCGACCTGGGGAGAAGCTTCACGAGGAACTGTTCAACGCGGAGGAGCGGCCGATACCAACGGCTGCTGAGAAAATCCTCCGCGCAGACCGTCCTCCGCTTGAACCTGGCTGGGTTGAAAGCACCTTTGAGGAGATCAATCTTCTCGCCCTAGAAGGCGATGCGGCAGCCCTTGCTTCCCGAGTCAGCGACCTCGCCGCAGCCGCCGCCCGCAGCAACGCCTAGACTCCATTTCCAGATGGGCTTTGTAACTGCGGTATCCATTTCGGGTCTCTTGGGGAACGTTTCGACCGTTGCCGGGATTGTCGCTGCCGTAGCTGTGGCAGTGCTGGCCACGCTTGTCCTTAACCAAGGTCGGGAGCTGCAAAGTCTCCGCGAGGATCTTGAGTTCGAGGAGGACCGCGCGTATGCAGCCGAAGGTGCGCTCGCCGCGCATGCCGCAGCGGTTCCACAGCAGGCAGCCGCAGCGCAACCCTCTGTTCCACCGGTGCAATCAGGCGCTGTGAAGGTCTCACCCGCGGCGACTGTCGCTGTTTCTGTCGCGCAGGCGGCCGTAGATGCAACTGAAGAGATTTCCTCCGGTGCGCCAGCGCTCGGTTCTGCCACCGCGGCTCCTTCTGTGGCAGCGCGGGCCGTAACGGCGCGAGTGACCACGGTTCCCGAACCTGCCACCCCTCCTGCCCCAACCCCACCAATCGTGATTGCCGCTCCAGCCGCGGCTACTCCAGCTGCTCGCACTGACGCGGCATCCAAAGTTGTTGGTGTTCCGACCACTGCTGCTGCCGGGGGAGCGACGCGGGCTCCGCGGCGTCCTTCGAGCCCAGAACCGTCTAAGTCACGGCGGAATCTTCTACCGATCGTTCTAGCAACGGTTCTTATCGTCGGTATCGCACTCTTGGCCGTGAACCAGTTCGGTGGGAACAGCTCTTCGACGTCTGGCTCAACTAACCCGACGAGCACTGTCGGCGCATCCACAGGTACGTCTGGAACCGGCGCGATTGTGGCCGTGCTCAACGGGACTCCAGTCTCCGGCCTAGCTGGACAGGTTGCTAGCGAACTTAGTCAAGGTGGGTTCAAGCGAGGTCCTGTAACAACCGCCCGGGATCAGCAGACGAAGTCAACGATTGTTGCCTACATGCCAGGCCACGCGGTTGACGCGGAGGCCGTTGCCAAGCTGCTGGGCGTTACGACTCCAGTAGCTCCCGCTGACGACGCCACGCAAGCGATTGCGTGCCCTGACGCTGCAACTTGCACCGCTGAAGTGATCGTCACCGTGGGAGCGGACCGAACCCGCTGACCGGCGAGTCAGCTGGAGGGGCACGACCGCCCGTGACTCGAACTGCCCGAATAGCCTTCGCATTGGTTGCTGTCGCAGCCGTCGGGGGTCTCTATGTGGCCCAGAGGTTGAGGCACAGCGAACCGGTAGTTCTTGGTGTGCGCAGAACCGCGGCCTTCTCGCCGACTGGTTTGGGACCACGCCATGCCGCAGTGTCGTTCTACCTGAAGCGCTCAGATACGGCCGCGGTCTCAGTCGTTGACATCCAAGGTGACCAGGTTCGGTCCATCTCGCCCGGAACGAAGGTTGGGGCAAGACGGCGAGTCGTGTTTGTCTGGGACGGACGTGACTCCGCGGGTGAGATCCCAGCGGACGGGACTTATCGCTTCAGGATTGGGTTGGCCCGCCAGGGACGGTCGCTGACGGTGCCTAATGGAGTCAGGCTTGACACTAAGCCAGCCCAGCCCGTGGTAACCAGGGTGCTGCCTGCTCACGGTCCTGGCCCGCTCATTCTGCCCGGACCCAAGCAGGCCGTAGGGGTTGTCTCGGGGACCCCCGGTCACGATGTTGAGGGGTTCATCCTCAGGACTGACATCAGTCCTGCGAAGGTTGTTCGTCGGTTCCGTCTCCCAGATCGTCCAGCTCGCATCACTTGGGACGGGAAGGTGAACGGGCGACCAGCAGTTGATGGCACCTACCTGCTTGGCCTTACAGAGACTGACTCTGCCGGCAACCGGGGCAGCACGCCGCAACATCAATTTCCCGTTGCTGGTCCCACGCGAGGTCGGGCGGGCGTCACCGTGCGCCATCTGGGCGTGGCGGTGCCCCAGTTGCCCGCCAGACCAGGAGGCATTGTCAGCACGAGGGTTGATGCACGCGGGCGCGACTGGACCTGGTCGCTGGCCCCAGCGCTAGGTGGAAAGGTTCTGAAGAAGGGCAAGGGTCGCGGAAATGTCATTCGACTGCGCGTTCCCCTCAAGGCCAGAGGCCTACTGACCCTTGCTGTGGCAGCCAAGCCCTATCGGGTAGAGGTTCCGATTGGGGTGGAGACTGGCCGCCGGCCACTCTTGGTGGTGCTTCCCGCAATCCGGTGGCAGGCCTTGGCACCCGTGGACGCAACGGGCGACGGACTCCCTGATTGGCTCGAGTTGGGTCGCTCGGTCGCCCTCGGTCGGCTGCTGCCACCCCTGTCTGGCGGGCTGAACGGGCTCAATAGCCAAGTCACTCCACTTCTACGCGCTCTCGCGGCCACGGGCTTGGCCTACGACGTAACCACTGACATTGCGCTCACCAAGGGCCGTGGACCACGACTGGAGGGGCACCGGGGAGTAGTGCTTGCAGGTGAGGAAACTTGGCTGACGGAGCCTTGCCTCAAGCGCCTCAGAGAGAGGGTTATTGCCGGCGGGAGACTGCTTGACCTAGGCATAGATGCGCTTCGCCGGACGGTTGTGATCAAGGGCGATGTTGTTTCCGCTCCAAGCCGGGCAACTGAGGCCAATGCCCTTGGGGCAGTGATCTCTGAGCCATCGGTCTCAGCTGACTACTTGTTGCAGTGGAAGGATGACCTTGGGCTGTTTGCGACGATTGGTGGAAGGGTGTTCGCTCCGGTTGGCTGGCGCGGGACCAGCCGTTTGATTGGCTCCACAAAGCTACTGTCAGCTGCCGGACCACAGTCGGGCATTTCGGGAATAGCAGCCTGGCGGCTTGGGAAGGGCGTTGTCATTCGGCCGGGCATTCCTGGCATGGCGGCACTCGCAGTTCAGGGCCCCACAGCGCTCGCGGTCCTCAGTCGCGCACTCGTGATCACAGCCGGGCGCTGACACTGCGTCAGCTTCCCTGGGCTTTATCCGCGCTCGGATCTGGGGGGCAGAGCACCCGCCAATTGCGTATTGCCCTCGCAACTGACACTATTGGCCGACGATGAGCACGCTCAAAGGCCTCCAGTCATTTCAGCAGCGTCTGACCAAGCGCCCCGATCTTCACGCTGGGCGTTTCCCATACATGGATTCACTGCGTGCTCTTGCTGCGTTCAGCATCGTGATCTTCCACTTCGCCGGCTACGCGGCATTGCCACCAGAGATGGACTGGCTGCGGCCACTTCAGGTCCGACTTGGCGCTGGCGTACTTGTTTTCTTCGTGATTTCCGGGTTCTTGATCTATCGGCCTTTTGTTAGGGCCAATCTGGAGGGAGGCTCGCGTCCGGAGACAGCGGGCTACGCAAAACGCCGATTCTTGAGGATTGTCCCCGCCTACTTCCTTGCTCTCACGGTCACAGCGGCCCTGGCAGGCAAGTCGGATGTTTTTGGCCCCGATGGATTCCTCTACTACGGCTTTGCCCAGATCTACAGCCCGGGACTTGAGCTACGCGGTCTCTCGGTCGCATGGTCGCTCTGTATTGAGGCCACGCTCTACGCCTTCCTCCCCATCTGGGCGCTCTTTGTAGGCCTGGTGCCAGCGCGTACAGCGGTTGAACGCCACCGCCGCGAAATCTCGATGCTGGTCCTCCTAATTGCTTTGGGAGTCGCCACCCGGATCATCCTGAGTAACACGCAGGGGAGGGTTGGAGCAGTGTCGATCCTCGCCTACCTAGACATCTTTGCGCTCGGCATGCTGCTGGCCTACTTTTCAGTGGCCTGGGAAGGCCGCAAGCTTCCGTCTTGGTTGGGGTGGCTAAACGAATACCCAGGGATTGCGTGGGCACTGGCTGCCCTTTGTATCTGGGCTATGGCAACGCAGACAGGTCCCAACCGCTCGGCTTTCCAGCACGCAATGACCAGCGACCTTTGGCTCCGACATGGACTCTCTGCGGCGGTTGGAGTCTTGCTTGTGATCCCGCTCGCTTTTGGTGATCAGACAAAGGGCACGCTTCGACGGGTACTTTCCCAGCCATGGTTCCTCTGGGCTGGCGTCGTTTCTTACGGTGTCTACCTCTTCCATCCGATTGTTCTCAAGAAGCTCAAGGACGCCGGGGCTTTCCCGACCCACCCCAACATTCTGGAGTGGTGGGGAATGCTGTTGCTGGTGGCAGCGATAACCGCCGGAATAGCAGCGATCTCGTGGCATCTTCTCGAGAGGCCCTTGATCAACCTCAAGAACACCCCGCTGCTCTCCAAGAGCCGCCCAGCACTCCCGCAGACCGCGCAGATAGCAATCGGAATTGGAGGATTGGCAATGATCGCAACAGGCATATTTGGAACCGATTATGTGTTCATCGACTTTGTGCTTGTCGCCTCGGGCGCGGTTCTCGCAGCCGCAGCGCTGATCCCAGCCAATCGACCGCGTCCTGCCAGTAGCCTGCTCGCAGGTATTGGTGCGGTGGCGGTAGCGTTCGCGATCGTTCCTGGCCTGCTCACACTCAGCGCACCCGCGCCAGCGAAGGCGAGCACCTCGGCCTTCCCCCAGCGGGCGTATCTAGCCGGGACCGTTGGCAACGGGCGCATCCAACTCTTCCTCAACGGCAAGGTCATCGCAAGCGGACCTGCTCCCAAGAACTTGAAGCCTTCTAAGTCCCCGTTCGAAATTGGCGGCGTTACTGGTGGCCATGGGTGGAGTGGCTCACTTGACTCAGTGGGTGTTTGGGACCAGCCATTGTCACAGGATGCCTTGCGCAAGCAGTTCCTTGTTGGCGCAAACGGCAAGACTGGGAGCGTCAAGTCTGTGATGCATGTTTCTGATGGCTTGGTTCGTTGGTACGGACTGGGTGACATCGGCAAGGGCGTCAAGGATCGTGCGAGCGGTACTCACGGCAAGGTTGTTGGAACAGTCGGTCAATCACCTAACCATGTTGCCCCTGGCGACCACGATGGGGGCGCCGCTAAGTTCCTGGGCAAGGGCCGAATCTCCACGCCACCTCTGCTCAACGTGAGCCCGTCGAATTTCACGGTCGCGACATGGGTCCAGACCGGGGCCTCGATCTCCGACCGAACGGTCGCTGGCGTCCAAGGCGCTTGGCTGTTGAAGACCGATATTTCCGGACATTGGACCTTCGGGGTCAAGCAAGGTAAGGCCGGATACACGGTTGTTAGCCGCCAGACAGCACAGCGATTTGTCCCGGGTGCCGCACAGCAGGCCCGGATCAAGGAAACACCAAGTGGGGTTTCTCTCGGTGGGCTGCTCGCAGGACTCCTCGTTCTCGGAGCAGGACTCCTGCTGATCCCATCGGTGCGCAGGCGAGTCGTTCGATTCACGGGCAGCCTCAGCAAGCGCTGACCCATCCGGATCGACCTGCCATGCTGAATAGTGCAAACGTTTCTAGGATTCACTGGCCGGACTGGGACGCACGCGGGGGAACGTGAAATGCACGGCCTGACAAGCACTCATTCAGACGAAGCCGCACAAGCGGCACCGGACGGAGATTCCATCCACATCCTCGTGCTCACCGACCGTGACTGGACGCATCCGCAGGGTGGTGGAACCGGTACGCACTTGCACGAGCAGGTCAAGTTTTGGCTCGACTGGGGCCATAGCGTGACAATCGTTGCCGGTGGATATCCGGGCGCCCTTCCCATCGAGCGTGAGGGCAACCTGACCATCAAGAGAATTGGGAGCAGAACAACCGTGTTCCCGAGAGTGATCATGAGGGGCCAGAAGTCCCTCGAGCCGCGGGCCGACGTCGCCCTTGAGGTCATCAATGGGATTACTTTCCTGACTCCCCTGTGGATGGACATCCCCCGGGTCGGCATGATCCACCACATCCACAAGGAGCACTACGTCCGCGAGATGGGTGGCGCCGGCAAGTTCGCGGCCGCCGCGTTGGAAACGATCCCTCTTAAGACGCTCTACCGAGACACCGCCTTCCTGACGGTCTCTGACTCAACTGCGGCAGAGATCGCAGAGCATGGGGTTCCTCGCGAGGCGATCCAGGTCGCCCACAATGGCGTAGATACCTCGTCGCTGCAACCTGGCCTGAGAGCTGAAGTTCCGACGATTCTCTACTTGGGCAGGCTGAAGAAGTACAAGCGGGTTGAGTTCCTGCTTGATGCGCTCGACCTGGTTCCCGACGCGATTCTCGAGATTGCTGGTGATGGTGACAATCGCGAAGCAATCGAGGTTGAAGTGGCGCGCCGTGGGCTTGGTGCTCGAGTGCGCTTGCACGGCTTTGTAACTGAAGAGGAGAAGGTGGAGTTGCTCCAGCGTGCATGGCTGAATGTGACAGCGTCATCTGTTGAAGGTTGGTCTCTTGTGGCCTTGGAGTCGGCTGCCTGCTCAACCCCAACCGTGGCAATGCGAGTGGGCGGCCTTAGGGAAGCGGTCGTTGACCACGAGACAGGTTTGCTGTCCGACACAAGGGAACAGATGGCCGCCAACGTTCAGCGCCTTCTTCTTGATGATGATCTCCGAGCCCAGATGGGAGAGGCAGCGCGGTTACGATCCGCGACCTTTGCATGGGAGAGGACGGCAACTTTGACGATCGAGGCGTTCCGTGATGCCATGGCAGCTCACACGCCGAATGCCAAGTCCGGCGGGCTTGTTGGAAAGCTGCGAGGCTAATTGGTATGACTGCCACGCCGAAGAAGCCACAGGGTCTGAACCGTTACCGCGAGTATTGGACGCTGTTTCGCAATGAACAGACTGACCCTGAGCCGTTCTACCGGCGGATGGCGTCGGACACGGCGGACACACTAGAGGCCCGCCATGGAAGTGTTGTTGGGAAGCGAATTCTGGATCTTGGATGCGGTGCCGGCTGGTACACAGCAGAGCTAAGGACCCGCGGCGCGGATGTGCTCCCAGTTGACCTTGATCCAGGGGAACTGGCCCTGGCAGGAGCGCCACCAGAGGGAGCGCTCGTAGCCGATGCAGCCGACCTGCCCTTGGAGGATCAGTCGATTGATGCTGTGCTCTGCTCGAACCTGCTCGAGCATTGCTCGAGGGCTCCAGTTGTGATTGATGAGATCGCGCGAATCCTTAAGCCGGGCGGATGGGCTTATGTTTCATGGACTAACTGGTACTCGCCATGGGGAGGCCATCTCTACGCCCCTTACCACTACCTCGGCCCACGCTTTGGTACCTGGCTCCATGATCGTCTCCACGGGACCCCGGACAAGAATGTGATCAACGATGGCCTTTGGCCAGTTCATATCTCAACGATTCTTGCCAGGGTTAAGAGCCACCCTGAGCTTGTTATTGACCGGGTCGAGCCCCGCTATTGGCCCCGGCTAGCCTTTATCAGCCGGATCCCAGTTGTGCGCGAAGTTCTCTCGTGGAACTGCGTTATCCACTTGCGCCGCGCCGCCTGAATTTCTTCAGACGTACGGTCGCGCGGATGCGCCTGATGCTCCACCGGCCGGCGCGTGGATGGGTAGCCCAACGAATTCTCAGCGCGGTAAGAAAGGCCCCGGAGCCGGCTAGAAGGATCGCAACGGTGGAGATCCAATGTTCCCCAATCAGTTCGACCGCGTAGTAGAAGTTGCCGCCGTTCTTGTTCTTGGGGAGCTGTGCCAAGTAGCCGAGGGGTACGAGGCACAGCGCCACGAAAGCCATTGTGTAGAGGCGCCGAACATTGACCCCCCATAGTCCGAGGAAGAGCGTAAGAAGGGCAATTGGAGGGGCAACTCGCAGAGCAAACAGGGCGGCGGCGAGGGCGCCGGCGAAGAGCGGGGCGGTCGCGGCAAAGCCTCGACGGGCATGAGCGAGCGGGTCGTTACCTGGAGCGTCGTGTGGGGTTGTCTCAATTGGCTCGGGTGCTCCGGCAAGGCGGCGCCGTCTGGTGGCCAAAAGGCTTGCCGACAGGATCAGGGCGAAGAGACCGGTGGCTCCTGCGGAGGCGATGTAGGCGTTGGTAGCCGTGGCTTGGGGAGCGAACGAGAATCGCGCGACGCGACATTTGCTCGAGACCGGCCAGCCAGCCGCAAAGCCATCAACAACTCTCGGAACTCCAAGGTCGACCATGTGGTCACGGTCGGGACCGCAGAAGGCCTTCCAGCCAACGCTCATGCTCTCTCCGCGAACAAGCCAGCCAGGCCCGTCGAACTGGACATGGGCGTAGCCATCCTTATCCAGGTGTGGAGAGAGTGCTCTAGCACCCGTCTGGGCCACAGCCGGCTTTGGTGGCTTCGCAGTCAGCTCCAGGTGATCGATTCGCATCAGTGTTCCTTCCGGCGCAATGATCGCGTTGGGACCACCGATCAGAGGAATTGTCTTCCTTGCCCCACACGAGCTGAACTTCAGTGGCCGCGCGTTGTCGAGGTCATCGACGGTGCCGGTCACTCGTCCCTTAACCGAGCTGTCGTTGGCGTTGACGCGGAGCGAGCCGCAAGCGGTTGCGAAGGTCCCTCGCCTGCGGGGAGCAGGCGCCTTCATTCCAGGTACCACTACCTCGCGGATTGCCACTGCTGGGAGGAGACGGAATGAGGCTGGGCCGGGAGGAACTGCAGATTTCACTATGTCAATCCGAATATTGCGTGCCCGGATGGCGCGTGGCAGCGACACTGATCCGTTGGCACCAACTTTGACGAGTCCAGTCGCAAGACCATCAAATGTCACCTTGACGAGTGTTGCGCGCGCGTAGAGCGGAGAGTCGGGGACTAGCTTGAGTGACCGCACTAGGACAGGCTTAGGGGCTCGCCAAGCGAGCCAAGGCTTTATGCCCGTTCGGGATTCGCCGATCCAGGCGGTCCGCGGGTTGTGGTCAAAAGCGGAGGATGCTCGATGAATAGGCTGGCCTTCGAACCGCGGGGAGCCGCTGAATGTCCAGCCACCCTTCATGCCTACTAGTCGGTCAAATTTGGGGTCAGCTGCCCAGGGAGCACTGCTTGCCCAGCCAGCGGGAAGGAAGTTCCGGCTTGTGGGAATGCTGACGATCCGCTCGATCGACCGCTCAGCATCGAATGTGGCCTGAGGGTCACCAGTTGGTACCGGCCCGCCGTAGGCGCCTGACTCCCGGTACGGGTCCGGTGCGGTCTGCCTAGAGAGGAGAACTGAGATCGGATTCCGGGAGAGGTTCATACCGGCAGTGGCTTTCGACGCCCAGATTGGGGTGCGCAGCCACTCGTGGACGCTGACCCGGGGGATCTTGATCTCGTCAATACCGCCAAGGTCAATACCGCCGAAGGTGGATGTGTGGGTGATTCGAACGCGGATTGTGCTGATCGGAATGGCACCCATTCCGACGCTGTTCCAACCTGGCATGAGCTTGATGTCGCGCTCTGGTCCACCGTTGACAGAGAGAGCGATTCTCGTGGTCTGAACTAGCCCATCACGGTGTGGGTGGATCTGGATTGCTTCCACTTGTACTGGCTTCTTTAGGCCGACCTCGATCCATCTGCTGGCGGGGAGGAAGTTCGAAGGCGTCCAAGTGGTTCGGAGGTCACCGTCCATAGCTGCGTAAGGTCTTGCTTCTGGACGCAGGAGGAGCTGAGGGCCTTCTGGGTTGGTCACATAGTCGACGCCCGTGTAGACGGACACTGTCTGTTTGGAGTGTCCAATGCCCTCAAACAGTGCATAGGAGGGAACATCCGGGGCAATCTTGTCCCGCGTAGAGAGGACGGTTCCCTGGTCATGAGTTGTCCTGGTGGCAAGGACGGTCTGGCGGCGGTTTGTGTCGGTGATTACCAGCGAGGCTCCGTCGTGAACAAGGCTTTTGAGCTGCGCCTGCGATTGATCTCCTGTGAAGAGGATTGCCTTGGAGTCGGGCATTAGGTTTGCGGCTGCGAGCTCAGTAATCGCATTGGCATCACCGGTCACAAGGACAGAGCTCTTGCGCGAGTGCGCTCTGATCAGACCAGGTGAATTCGCTTCAGTCCCGGTGATCTTGTACCGGCGGATCGCTGGCAGTGAGACCACTGGCCCCCCTCGGCCGACTGCTGGGGGAACCAGAATGTTGGGGCCGTAGCTTTCCGCAGGCTTGTTCAGGTAGGGCTCTGTCTTGAATGCCTGAACCGCACTGGCTGCGTCAATTTCGCCTGAGCTCTCCGGCGTTCCGTCGGCCGACACAATGACTTGGTCCACACCGATCAGTCTGAGGAGCCGTCCAAGTTGTCCGGGGATCAGGCGTCTCTGCTGGACGAGGTTGTCAACTGCCGTCAGTAGCTGGGAGCTGTGTGCATCGGAGTAGCGGACCGCATAGCGCTGCGCGACGGGCGCCTTGGTGATCGCCGGCGCGACCGGGTCAAAGGTCGCTCCCCACCGGTACACGCCGAACTGCTGACCGGGGAGGATCATCGCTCGATACCCGGGCGCGGTCTTTGTGTTGAGGTCACTCGCCGCGGCCCTCCAATAGTCGGGGACATCCTTGTAGGCAAGCTGAGCATCAATGGCGTGACCCGTGAACATCGGCCACCCGAAGGCAATCGGAATGGCAATCAGACCCGCTGTCATTGCCCGCCGCGAAGCAGGGGTGCGGGCCCGCCTGAGCAGGTCGGCGCCGCCCGCGCCGACCAGACACGCCAGGGCTACAGAGAGAAGCGGTGCGGCTTTGTAGGTAGTCCTCAGGATCTGGAGGAGTGGGAATCCGTAGTAGGCCTTGATCAGAAGTGTGTAGAGGGGCTTGCCTGGAGGGAAGCCGACTGCCATGACCGTTGTTGAGAAAACGGCTAGGAGTACGAAGAAGGGGATATAAGGGCGTTTCCAGATACGGGACAGTGAGCCGAACGCCATCAGGGGAACTGCAAAGGTCGCAGCAACTAGGACCGGAGCAAACAGATAGACCGTGGTTGGTGGCACCACTGCGCGGCTTGCCCCGAATCCGATCTGGAAGTAGCTGATCCAATACCCCAAGAGCCGGAGTGACTCAGACACGCTGTTGGTCGCCCAAATGGTTGAGGGCTGCTCAGTGAAGGAGAGGAAGTCGGCGCCGTAACCGCTCTGGAGCCAAACTGGAATAGCCCACCAGATCGATAGTCCAGCGACGCAGAGCATTGTGCGCCAAAGGAATGACCAAGCAGCTTTACGCGATCGGCCGATCACAGCGACTTCGTAGAACATCAGGAGCAGTGGTGCCAGAAGTACCCAGAGGAGTACGGCAGCGTTAACACCACCACCACCGACCGCTATCAGCATTCCGGCTGTTATCGGCCAACGCCAACGCCTCGGCTGGAGCACTCCCCGGTGAGCGGCGAGGAGCAGCCACGGAAGGACGGCATAGGCGAGCAGGGTGATCGTGCCTCGGTTGATCTGGGTGACGACATACGGGTTGAAGACGAAGACAAGTCCGGCCAAGAGGCGGGCCGTTCCGTCGTGCCGATCCCAAAGTGCGCCCAGCAGTCGGGAGATCCCAATTGCGCCCCCCGCGAGGATCATTGTTAGCCACAGCCGCTGGACCATCCACATGGGGATCCCCAACTCGCTACCACCGGCATAGAAGGGAGCCATTGGGAAGAGGTAGCCGACGAACTGACCCGACTGGACGTGACCAAGGTCGTAGGTTGACGACCACACATCGGAGACTCGGCTGAGGAAGAGAGTGGGGTCAGCGGTCAGGTCGCTTCGTGAGTCAGTGAACACCAGGCCTGGGCGCTGGAGGAATGTCATTACCGCTGATGCGAGGAGGAGCAGCCACTCGGCTCTCTTTGGGAGTAGAGGCGTGCGTGGCTTTGTGAGGACCTCTTCGACTGTTGGGACTGGCGCTGTGACCGGCGCTTGGATCTCGCCAATCTCGACTAGGTCAACGGTCTCAGTTGTACTTGAGTCGAGCAGCGGCTCTAGGCCTGCTGGAACCGGGGTTGCTACTTGGCTCTGTTCCTCTACCCCAGTTTCTGTGGTCTCCTCGTCACCAGTGCGTGGCGTTGTGCTCATTTAGGATGCCGCCGCTGATTCAAGCCGTCGCCTGCGTACGGCAACCAGTTGGGCGATGACTGGCGAGGCCACGATTAGCAGCATCGGCTCGAGTGGAACGTGGTACCTGAATTGGCCGTAGAGGACTACTGAGTAGAGCGCGGTGCTGAATGCAACATAGGTGAGGATGGCCCGCAGGACGCTGTTCCGCCAGACGCTTCGACCGAACACTGCCAGTGAGGCAATGAACGCGGTGAAGAGGACGTACCAACCCATGTCAGCGATCGTTCCCAGCCGGTCGGCCCAAGCATGGTTGAGGGGTTTCTTCCCGTCTCCAGTCTTGTTTACCCAGAAGTAGATGGATCCGCCATCGCCCTCAGTCAAACCGAGGAACCGCCAGGGGATTAGCGCTAGGTCTTGCAAAGGGTGGGCCTTAATCCAATTGGTAGCGTCCTTTTGCAGGAGCTTGCTCTGATCAATTTGGTAGAACCGGCCATTAGATGGACCTGCCTGTGCGGTCAGCGAGGGAGGCGGATAGCTCTGCTTGCCTGTCGCAGTTGGGTTGTGGCCTGACCAGAAGGTCGAACCGAAGTTTGTACTCACAGGTATGAACCGGTGGAAAGTTGAGTAGTTGCGCATGGTCCATGGGACAACGCAGAGGATCGCGACACCCAACACGACTCCCAACCGCTCGGCTAGGACTCTGCGTGGAAGACGCGGGAACCATGCGGCTAGGGGCATCAGGATCATCAACGGTCCTTCGCCTCGGGTGAGGGTCGCGACGCCCATCACAAGGCCGATCAGAGCAGCAGTCTGAATCGTCGGTTCGCGATGGGCGATTAACCACAGCGTCGTCAGCAGGATCAGGACGAACAGCGGCTCGGACATAAGAACATCAGTGAAGAAGATCTGGGCTGGGAGAATTGCCATACCGATTGCGCAGATCCGCGCTTCGACTCGACCAAAGGTCCGCTCTGCGATGGAGTAGATCAGTGGTACGGCCGCGGCTCCCATAAACCCGTTCAGGAACTCCCCCGCGAGAGGGCTGGTTCCAGTGAAGCGATAAAGGACAGACAGGACGAACGGATAGCCGGGCGGCCACTGCCCGAAAGGCCTGCCGTCAAGGGTGGCGAAGCCCTTTCCGTCAGCGGCCATTGCCGCAACTGAGTGGTAGAAGAAGGCGTCGTTGAAGGCGAAATTATTGTGCCGCTGGACGCTGAGAATCATGATTGCGCGGAACAGAAAAGCGAGTGCCGTGACGGCAAAAAGGAACTGCGCATCCGGTCGGGCGGTAATCCGCCCGATTCTGCTGTTTAGGGCCCCTCCGCCCCCTGCCTGTGAAACGGTTCCCACTATGTACAAGCCTAGTCCTCGCAAGGGCTGGACGCGCTGGCCATGCCGCCTGCTCGTACCGCTAGGATCGTCTTTCTGGTTGAAGGAAACGACAGCACTGGGCACGTACCGACCCCCAACGACGGTTTTGCTTCCGCGTGGGCATCTGTTGATGGCGTAGAAGGCTGGATGACCGAAGGGCAAGCGCGCTTGCTTTGGGATGCAGCCAGTCGGGTTGCCCCAGGAGGAAAGATTGCTGAGATTGGCTCGTACCGTGGCCGTTCAGCGATAGTCATCGCCAAGGCAGCGCCTGGAGCTGGAGAGGTCGCTGCCATTGACCCTCACGCCGGCAACGATCGAGGCCCGCAGCAGATTGACGGAACCGCTGGTGAGGGTGAGGGCGACCACGAACTGTTCCACGCAAACCTCAAGGCTGCGGGAGTAGACGACAGGATTCGCCACGTCCGGCTGCCCTCACAGGGAGCGCACGCGGCAATCGAAGGCGGCTTGGACATGCTCTACATCGATGGAGCCCACCGCTATGGACCTGCTGCAGCTGACATTCGGGACTGGGGCGCCCGGGTCAATGCCAACGGGACCATGTGTATCCATGACTCGTTTGCCTCGGTTGGCGTGACTCTCGCGCAGATCCGCCTGCTCTTCTTCAGTCCGGACTGGCAGTACGTGGGCCGCTCGCGCTCGCTTGCCGAGTATCGCCGGACTCCGATGTCTGGATCGGCGAAGCGGAGCAACGTCTTCAAGCAGATCAGAGAGCTTGGCTGGTTCGCGCGTAATGTCACCATCAAGGTTCTGCTTGTAGTGAAGCTTCGGCCTGTCGCCAAGTTGCTTGACGACGGCCGCGGCGAGTGGCCTTACTGACCCACCGCGGCCGTGCACTTGGCCCCGTTGCCAGCTCAAGCGCTATTAGGTCCGGCGAGGGACTCCCGAAAGAGCCCAATGCGGGCCTTTTTACCCGCTTTTTGCACTCTGTGAGCCGCATGACACCTAGTCAGCTCAAAAGCTCTAGTCTGCCGTTTTATGACTGAACAACAGAATGAACATACCCCGGAGAAGGCAGCACCCGTGAACGCGGATGTAGCCATCAACGAGGAAAATAACGATTCCGTCGATTCTGAGGGAGCAGTGGCGCCACTCGGTCGTCCACCACTCGCAAAGATCTTCTACGGCGTCCTTGCTGTAATCGCCACCGCAATGCTTTGGGTTGGTGCGGGCGGCGTAAAGCAGCAGGCATGTATTGCGCAGGCAACTGCGAAGTACCCTGATTCTCAGGGTCAGTACGGGAAGTTGAACTCAGACCTTCGTAAGAAGGCTGCGATCAACTGCTCGTCAACGCCTTTCTGAGCCAGTCCAGACGGTTCTTGAGGTTTTGGTGGAGGGTGGGCCTGTCAAGGGCCCGCCCTTCATTCGTTTTAGGGCTAAATACCCACTCCGCGAAGCCGCTCACGGAACGGGGCCAGAAGTGTCGCCTCATTTTGAGTCAGCGCCCAAGCCCGCAGATCTGGATCACCAGTGTGGTTAGCCTGGCCAGCGCTCCGCAGCGCCGCAGTCCACTCAGCGGGAGTTGAGCAAACGGTTACTGCCTCGCTCTGGGTGAGTGGACCCTTAAGGGGCGGTACGAGAGTTCTGCGCCCGACCTTGGCGGCCTTGAGGATCCGCTGGGGTAGACCGGTGTCGTTGAACTCGTCCTCCCGGAATGGGAGTAGGCAGACATCCGCGAGGCTGATCACGCGGGCGGCTGCTTCATCGGGGAGAGATCCAAGACAGACCGCGTTCGGCGCGGCGAGCACGGCCTTGAGGTCCTTGTCATCCGGGGTTTCATCTGCGTGGACTTCGCCGATCAATAGCAGTGTCAACTCCGGCAGGTCAGTCACAAGGCGATTTAGCAGCGCCCAGTCGGTCCTGCGGCCAAGATGCCCCATTGAGGCAGCGACGATCGCTTGAGCCGGGTCAGGTGCTGGGAATGCGTCGTGCGGCGGAGGCAGGACATCGCAGTCGCGGCCCGCCTCTCGCTCTAGGTCAGCAAGAGCCCCAGACACGGCAAAGCGCCAGTCAGCCCGGGCCGATGCCGCGGAGTGCATGGCTCCAACCCGCGCCCGTGTTCGCTCGTCGGCGTCTGGAGCACAGTCGTAGCGATCCCAAATTCCGTACCAGAGCTGGGCGCTCGGATTGCGGGCAAGCAGTGCGGCCGCCAACGGCCACTGAACCGGGTGCATCAGAACGATTACCCCTAGATCTCCGTTGAGCTTGACGCGGCGCGCCTGCCGTGCGGCCTCAACCGAGGCGAGGGGCTTGGGTAGACGCATCAGAGCGCCGGCTGGCATGCGACCGGGTTCAAGCACCTCAACTCCTGCTTCTGCGGCCAGCGGCCGGACGAAGTCCTGGAGGATGAAGGCGTCCAAGGGACGAGGGAGCAGGAAGAGGGCAATCCGAGGGTTCATGCCCCGGGACGGTAGCCGCCCGCTCCCCCGGGTAGCTTCCTTGGGGATGGCAGCACAGGGATATCTGAGACGACTCCTGCGCACAGGGTTTGCCTATCAGGTCTCTGACCTTGTCTCCAAGCCTCTAGCGATACTCCTGCTGCCGGTCTACACGCGGCACCTGACCCGCTCTGATTACGGGACTGCAGAGCTGATTGGAGCCGGGGTTGTCTTTATGAGCATCGTCGTACGCCTTGGCATCGGCGAGGCCTTTGTTCGTTACCACTATGAGCAACGCGACACCGCAGGCAGGGACGCTCTTGCTCGCCGCTCAGTCTTGACGCTCTTCGCCGTCTCGACAGGTGTCTGTCTGGCCGTGCTCAGCTGCGCAGAGCCGATCAGCCGGCTCGTCTTGGGGAGTTCAGACCCGACGATTATCCGGATAGCAGCACTTGGTTTGTGGTCATTTTCCAACCTTGAACTCGCACAGGCCCTGCTGCGAGTGGAGGAGCGGTCAGTCCAATACGCCATCTGTTCGATTGCCAATGTTCTGATGACAGTCAGCCTGACCGTCTGGCTCGTCGTGGTGCAGGGCAAGGGAGCCAACGGCCTCCTGTTCGGTAACTACGCAGCCTCAACTGTTGTGTTGCTCGCACTTTGGTTCTGGGAGCGCGAACGCCTCAGGGCCCAGCCGGGAGAGGCAAGTGGCCTGAGGACACTGCTCCGCTTCGGCCTACCAACTGTCCCTGCGGACGCGAGCGTCTTCGCACTCAATCTGATCGACCGGGCTTGGCTGTTCCACGGACGAGGTGGTGCTGCGTCAGCCGGCCTTTACTCACTGGCCGTGAAGCTGTCGGCCGGGATGATCGCTCTCGCCCGTGGCTTTCAGTACGCCTGGCCGCCACTCGCTTACTCGATCAAAGACGATCGGGTAGCGGCACGTCTTTATGCGTCAGTCACGACTTGGTACGCGGTGGTCACAGGGATGGCAGTCGCATCGCTTGTCCTCGGTGGCCGATGGATAGTCCGCCTCCTTGCCGCCCCTGCCTTCTATCCCGCGTACAAGGCGCTGCCCTGGGTTGCCTTGGGCTGGGCGCTCTACGGGCTGGTTCATCTGATGATCACCGTTGGTGGGAGGGCCAAGGTAACAACGCGCAACTTCCCGGCTGCCATCGCCGGCCTTGTGGCAAACGTGGCTCTGCTGGCGATTCTCGTGCCCTCAATGGGTATCGCCGGAGCAGGCATTGCGCTTGCGGGTGCCTATGTGGTGATGCTCGCGTCGCTGCGGCTGATGACGCGCAAACTGTTTGAGGTGGGATTCCAGTGGACCCGCCTGGTCTGGCTGACCGCCGTGGCCGGTGGAATCTCCGTGGCAGGCAACATCCTGCTTCCGACTGCTGGTTTGGTTGCTCTTCTCGAGCGGGCCGCAGTCTTCGCGCTGATCCCATGCGTGTTGGTGCTGAGCGGCTTTGTGACTTCAGAGGAGCGCGAGGCTTTCTCCCGCGGGTTTGCTGCGGTCAGACTGCGGCTCTTGCCGACTCGCGCCGGTTGAAGGCCGCCGCCGCCTCGCGCAGTCCCTCACCGTCAGCAGGACGCATCGCAGCCCGGGCGTGGGCGCGGTAGCGCTGGGGGTCGTGGCCCGGCAGAGCTGTGGCTGCGATGGAACGGAGCAGGTATGGAAAGGCGATCAGCGGACGCATTGCGAGCGATGTCAATGACCCGAGGTGAGTCCTTAGGTAGCGGTCGCGACCGCGGGCAAACTCCACAATGCGACGTTCAGCCGAGTCTCCTGTGGAGAGCCCCTCGTGGTGGACTGCTTCAGCTCCCGGAACGTAGAGAGTGGGCCTGCCCCGATCAGCCAGGCGCTTACAGAGGTCGGTCTCGTCCGAGTAGACAAAGTACGCCGGGTCGAGTCGGCCAATCGCTTCGACTGTGTCGGTTCGCAACAGCATTGCTGCGGACTGGGCCCAGTCGACTCTTCGGGTCACAGCAGCGCCACCCGACTGCACGGTCACGAAGCGGTGCAGCAGCAGCGCTCCCGCGAGAACAGTTCCCCATGAGGGGAAGCGCCACGCGGACGGTTGCGCCTTGCCGGCTGGGTTGAGCAGACGGGCGCCTGCAGCGGCGGCGAGCGGGTCACCTTCAAGTGCGGCGTGAAGGGCCGCGGTGGCGCCGGGCTTGAGGAAGGCGTCCTCGTTCAGGAGCAGACAGAAGCGGCCGTGGGCAGCGCCGATTAGCTCACTGTCGTTCTCGGCCTTACCTCGCCTGCGCGGCAGCGCAATAACCCGGTCGACCGCAGGGTGGCTCTGCGCGAGCTCGGCTGAGCCGTCCTGGGAAAAGTTGTCAAGAACGAGTACTTCGGTCGTAAATGGCACTGCCGCTCGCTCACGCCCGACGGCATCCAAACACTCCGCAAGCTTGTCGCGCTGGGCTGTATTGACGATGCAGTAAGTGACTTCGATGTCGTTCACACACGCAATGATCGCGCACAGGTATGCGGCAGGGTGCTGACCACGGGCACTGAGCGGGTCCGTGCGTCGGTACCGTTACTCAAACGAATGCCGGAAGTCGCCCGATCGTGAAGGTCCAGCTCGTTGACCCGGCTGCTTATACGCCGCCATACGACCACGCCTTGGCACAGGCTTTGGCAGGCCGAGGGCTGACTGTAGAGCTCGCGACAGGCCCGTTCTCCTATGGCGATGTGCCTGACCCGGTTGGGTATACCCGGGAGGAACGCTTCTACCGAGGCCTACCCGGACCGGCGGGCTCAAAGCTGCTTCGGGGCGGGCGATTGCTGCGGCATCTCCCAGACATGCTCGCTTGGCGCCGATCAACCAAGTCCTTTGATGTTGTCCACGCGCAGTGGCTCGCAGTCCAAGGGCTCGATGTCCACCTGCTTCCGACCAAGACCCCGCTGGTGATGACAGCGCACGATGTGCTTCCAAGGGAGCCTCGGCCAGGGCAGCTTGCAGCGCAGGCCAAGATCTGGGGCAAGGCCGACGCGGTTGTCGTCCACACCCGACATGGCCGCGATCGCCTCGTCAACGAGGTAGGCCTTGACCCCGAGCGGGTTGCTGTTATCCCTCACGGCCCGCTGGATCACCTCGCAGGCATTGCCAACCCGATGCCACTTCCCCAAGAGCTTGTGGGGCCGGGCTCAAGAGGTGAGCGGCCAGTTGTCTTGAGCTTTGGGCTGATGCGGCCGTACAAGGGTCTCGACGTCCTCCTCGATGCTTGGGGAGATGTCACAGACGCAGAGCTTTGGATTGTCGGGCGCCCCCGGATGGATATTGAAGAGCTGCGCCGGCAGGCACCGGAGTCAGTCCGTTTCGTTACCCGTTTTGTAGACGATCGCGAAATCCCGGCGATCTTCGCAGCCGCAGCTCTTTGCGTCCTTCCCTATCTGGAGATCGACCAGTCAGGGGTCCTGGCCACCGCCCTCGCCTTCTCCACACCACTGCTCCTAAGTGACGTTGGCGGGTTCCCAGAGGTTGCTGCTCTCAATGCGGCGCGAACAGTGCCGGCGGGAGATCCTCAGGCATTGGCAGCTGGAATCAGCTCGCTGCTGCGCGACCCAGCTGCGCTGCAGGCACTCTCAGATGCGGGCCGGAGCCTAGCAACGGGCGACTGGTCGTGGGAGCGGATCGCAGAGCTCCACGAGTCCCTCTACCGGCAGGTCATCGCCCGGCGTTGATCGGGCGGCCGACGCTGTGATCAAACTGGGGTTCAAGTGAACACTGCTCTCGAAACCACCTTCTGGCTCAGCGCGGGCCTGCTCGCCTGGAGTCAGGTTGGGTATCCGTTGCTGCTTGCCGCACTCCAGATGGTGATGCGGCGTCCTGGCGCACCAGCGCCGCTGGCTGACACCGACGCACTGCCCTCTGTGTCGATCGTGGTGGCTGCTTACCGTGAGGCGGGAGTGATTGCGCAACGGATCGAGAACCTTCGGGCTCTGGACTGGCCCGGCGGCGAACTTGAAATCATCGTCGCGTGTGACGGCTCCGATGACGGCACGGTGGAGGCTGCCCGTGCAGCGGGAGCTGACAAGGTCCTTGACCTTCCACGTGGAGGCAAGGTCCGCGCGCAGGATGCCGCTGTTAGAGGCTCGACCGCTGATCTGATCGCGTTCTCGGACGCCAACTCGAAGTGGCGCCCAACGGCCCTGCGCTACCTCCTCGCTCCGTTTGCTGACCCAGAGGTGGCGTATGTCTGCGGGCGGGTTCGGTTTGAGCGTGCTGATGGAACGAACCAAGAGGGCATCTACTGGCGGTTTGAGATGTTCATCCGCGGGCTGGAGGCAAAGCTCGCCTCGGTTACGGCAGGTAACGGGGCTATCTACGCCGTTCGCCGAAGTGACTATGTCGAGGTAGACCCAGTGATGGGCCACGACCTCAAACTTCCGTCAACGCTCGTCAAGCTCGGCCACCTAGCCGTTGAGGCGCCCAGCGCGTCGGCAACTGAGCTGATGGTCCCCAGCCTTGAGGGAGAGTTCTCAAGGAAGCGCCGGATGATGAGCCACGCTTGGCCGATTGTCATCAAGGGCGGGCTGCTCTCACCCCGCGGCTATTCACCGCTGTACTGCTTGATGATCTTCAGCCATCGTGCGATCCGTTACGCGTCGCCGCTGCTGCATGCACTGGCCCTGCTCGCGAGCGCGCTGCTGGCCTCTGGCTCAACATTCTGGACTGTGGTTGTGGGACTCCAACTGGCCGGGATCGCAGCGGCGATCCTCGGGGGACGAGTCAAGCTCAAGCCACTGCTCCTGATTCGCTATTACGTGCTGATGACTGCGGCGATAGCCGCAGGCTGTTGGGACTGGGCGCGGCACGGAACAGAGGCAGGCTGGGAACCGCCAGAGGGAACGCGATGAACACAGCCCAGAGAGGCATCAAGCGGACGCTCGATTTGCTTGTTGGCGGCGTTGCCGTGGCAGTGACGGCACCGGTAGTCGCGGTGTGTGCGATCGCTATCCGGCTCGACAGCAAGGGCCCGATCCTCTATCGCCAGCCGCGCGCTGGCCTTAACAGTCATGAGTTCGAGATTGTCAAGTTGCGGACCATGATTGTTGGAGCCGAACACAGTGGTGCTGGTATGGCCGTGGATCACAACGACAGCCGGATCACTCGGGTCGGGGGCTTTCTGCGGCGCTGGTCGTTAGACGAACTGCCAAATCTGGTCAACGTAGTCAAGGGCGAAATGTCGCTGGTTGGCCCACGACCAACTTTGCTGGAACAGGTAGCCGAATATGACGAGCGGCAGCGTGGCCGCCTAAGTGTGCGACCCGGCGTGAGCGGTTGGGCTCAAGTGCAGGGCCGCGCCTCGCTCCCGTGGAGCGAACGCATTGAACTTGACCTTTGGTACATCGACCGTCAATCGCTCAGCCTTGACCTCAAGATCCTGATCGCAACGGTTCGGATGGTGTTCACAGGTGAGGGCCTTTACCGCGGTGAGCGTGGCGGCTGGGACAAGTCGGCCTGAGTCTGGGGCGCTGCCGGTTAGGCGGCGGAGACAGCGCGAGGCTTGGCAGCACGCTTACGTGGAGCCCAGCACTGATCTACGAATTGCTTGATCTCGCCGGTTAGGCGTTCCGGACGGGAGCGGAGTTCCAGTACGGAGTTGGCCCGCAGGAGTTGTGAGTTCTTCAACTCACGGTTGAGCAGCCCAGCATCTGAGAATGGGTGCACGGGGTCGCGCGGATGGCCGATGATCAGCGACGGGTGCTCAAAAGTTCGACGTTCCTCTCGGGGTGGCGCAACCCGACCGAAGAACAGTCCTTGCAGGACGGCGGACCCAGGCTCGGGGTCCTGCTCGATCCAGTCGAGTGCGATCTCGCCGACAAGTGGCACAAACCTGCGTGGCACAAGCCCAGCGATGCGTCCACTCGCGCGCATCAGCGGTGCCGCGAATGTCTGGGCGCACATCAGCGGAGTGAAGGCCATTGCGCAACCGAGTAGCGCGGATTCCAGAACTGGCATCTCAAGGATCATTCCCTTCAGCCGCTCGGGCGCCGCGCTGGCTACCTCAAGGGTTGTGTTGGCCCCAAGCGAGGCTCCGCCGACGACTGCTGATTCGATCTCAAGATGGTCAAGCAGGCCAATTACTTCCTGCGCGTAGGCGCGCATCGAGTAGTGCCACATCTCAACGGGCTTGTCTGACTCACCGTGCCCAAGTGGGTCCATGGTGATCACGTAGGCGCCCTCGTCGGCAAGTGACCTCGCAAGACCCTCGTGCATCCGTTGGCTTGTCAGTAGGCCTGGCAGCAGTACGCAGGCCTTCTTGCCAGAGCCGTGCTCGGTGTAGGCGATCCTCTGACCTTGGTGGGTGAAGTGGGACATCGGGGTGATGATCCTACGCACGGCAGCGGGCGGGACCGCAGGTAGCGACGCGGTGTCGCGAGCCACGGCGTCCTGACCGGTCTACATTCGGGGCGATTCCCGAGTAGTTTGATTCCATAAGCCGTCTGTACAACCCTCCAGGAGGAAGTAGACCAATGGCAAAACAGCCTCGCTCACTAGTAGGTCAGGTAATCGCAATCACAGGTGGAGCCCGTGGCATCGGCCGCGCAACCGCAACAACGCTGGTCCGTGAAGGCGCCAAGGTCTCAATTGGCGACGTTGACCACTCAGCCGCTGAACAGACAGCAGTTGAAATCGGTGGAGGCGCTATTGGCCTTCCACTTGATGTCAC
>CAFBLU010000009.1_pt1 | contig 61340 bp, 60 predicted proteins | sample 7268271 | NCBI WGS metagenome assembly CAFBLU01 (sample SAMEA6814044, study PRJEB35770) | freshwater metagenome | biome: Freshwater; feature: Freshwater reservoir; material: water | place: Czech Republic | collected 2017-05-23 | depth 30m m
CTCACCAGTGAGCAGCCGGTAGGCGACATCGTTGGAAGCTCGATGTTCAACGCTGACAGCAAGTCGAACCGCCTCCGTCTTCTCATAACTAGGCGCTGCCCAGTCAAGGATGATGTCATCAGTTGCGGCCCAGATCATTCGGTGGCCGTCAGCAACCGTCGAGTGGACTGAGTTCGGCTCAGTCAGAAACAGCCAGGGCTGATCCACAGTCTCAACAAGGTCAGCCCACCGTCCGATCAAAGCGGTGATGACCTCTCGCAGCTCAGCACTGTCGGCCGCAGGCCCCCGTCGGTAAACGGCTGAGTACAGCCCCCTGAGCGTCACGAGGAACCCTGCGAACATCTCTGCAATCAGCGGCTCAACACCGCCGGGGCCAAAATACCGGCTGATCATCTGGCGGCTAACCCCGGACTCCACTGCGATGTCCTCCAGAGTGGCCATTGGGTTATTGCCTAGGACCTTTGCCGCGGCCTGAAGAATCATCAGCTTTCGCGTCTCCGGCGCATACCGCCGTTTGGCGCCATCCTCATGACCAGTATCTGACATGCCGTCAAGCCTACCGTGCAACTTATGGTGAAAGAAGTGAGAACGCTGAGCGCTACGTCAGACGGGGCGCACGGGACCACGACGCGGCGCGCGCGCGCGCACCCTGCGTTCAGCCTGAGCAAACCGCACAACCAAGTCCGCACGTAGGTCATCTGGCTCAACGATCGCGTCGATCACAAGCTCTGACGCCAGCCTAAGAAGGTCAATGTCTGCCGCGTACTCATCCCTAAGTTCAGCGGTCACACGCTCTCTCTCCTCGGGATCTTCAATCGCCTGGAGCCTGTTCAAATGCACAGCGTTGACAGCAGCCTGAGGGCCCATCACCGCGATCGACGCGCCAGGTAGGGCGATCACGCCATCTGGTTCAAATGCCGGTCCGGCCATCGCGTAGAGCCCCGCGCCGTATGCCTTGCGTACGACAACTGAAATCTTTGGCACAGTGGCTTCACTCAAAGCGGAGATCATCTTCGCGCCATGGCGAATGATTCCCTCACGCTCAACCTTGGTTCCGATCATGAACCCGGGAACATCAGCGAGGAACAGAATCGGCAGGCCGAACGCGTTACACAGGCTGATGTGGCGGGCGGCCTTGTCGGCGGAATCCACAAACAGCACGCCCCCCTTGACCTTGGGTTGGTTGGCGACGATCCCGATTGGCTTGCCGTTGAGGCGGGCGAAGCCAACGAGGAGTTCTTTTGCCCAGCGGGCGTGGATCTCGTGAAATGAGTCAGCGTCAATCACTGCCTCAAGCAGTTCACGCATGTCAAACGGCTGGTTCTCATCATCGGGAACAACACCATTCAGTGTCTTGCGCGAAGGCCCGACTGGCTCGGTCAGGGGGGCGGCGTCCTCCCACGATGTCGGAAGATAGGAAAGGTGCCGTTTGGCTACTTCAATTCCCTCGGTGTCGTCCTTGACGAGCATGTGTCCACAGCCTGAGACACCGGTGTGCATTTTGGCTCCACCCATTTCCTCAAGGGTGACTGTCTCGCCAATGACCATCTCCGCCATTCGCGGCGAGCCGAGGTACATGGACGCGTTGCCCTCACGCATGATCACCACGTCACAGAAAGCTGGGATGTACGCGCCTCCAGCAGCGCTTGGCCCAAATAGGACGCAGACCTGTGGAACAACACCGGAGAGCTCCACCTGGTTGAAGAAGATTCGCCCAGCGCCACGGCGGCCCGGGAACATCTTCACCTGATCAGTAATGCGAGCCCCCGCTGAGTCAACGAGGTAGACGATCGGAATCCGCCGCTCCATCGCGCGCTCTTGGATACGGAGGATCTTCTCCACAGTCTTGGCGCCCCATGAGCCGGCCTTGACCGTTGGGTCGTTGGCCATAACGGCCACTGGGCGGCCGTCCACGGTGCCAACGCCGGTAACGACACCGTCAGCCCCAAGGCCATCCTCTTCCCAGTTGGCAAGGAGGGCTTCTTCCACAAACGAATCCTTGTCGAGCAGCAGTGAGACCCGTTCCCGGACGGGAAGTCGGCCCTGCTCAAGCGCCTTCTCGCGGTGCCGCTCAGGGCCGCCGGCAAGACTGCGTTCGATCGCCTCGTTGACTGTGCTGTCGTCACTCATCACCGCGGAGCCTAACCGCACCCCGCAAATGGCCGATGCGGCGGTAGGCTGCGGCCATATGAGCCATATTCGAATTGAGGACCGTGACTCGGTCCGTCACCTGATCTTTGACCGTGCCGACAAGCGCAACGCCATGAACTCTGAGTTCATAGTTGACCTCGACACAGCCCTACTGGACACACAGAACGATCCAGCCATCCGCTGCGTCGTGATCCGCGGCGACGGGCCAATGTTCTCGGCTGGGATTGACACGTCGAGCCTGAGTGACTTCTCCGGCGGACTGGCAAAGCTGCGCCCCACCCGCGAAGCAATGATCCGCGCCTTCAATCGCTGCGAGGAGATGACCAAGCCGGTGATCGCTCAAGTCCACGGGGCAGCAATCGGAATGGCAATGGAATTGACCCTCGCGTGCGACATGCGTGTCACAGCTGATGATGCTGTCTGGAGCCTGCCAGAGACCCGGATCGGCTTGATCCCGGACGTCGGTGGGTCCTCGCGCCTTCCCGCAATCGTCGGGTTAGGACGCGCTAAGGAGTTGATCATGACCGGCAAGTTCATCGCTGGCGACGAGGCCGAGCGGATCGGCCTGGCAAACAGGTCTGTTCCCGCAGGCCAGTTGGACGAAGCAGTCCAGACACTTGTGGATGAACTCTTGGGATGCGCTCCGATCGCCGTCGGGCTTGCCAAGCGAGTCCTTGACTCCGTTGCACGGCCAAACCTGTCGCAGAACCTTGAGCTCGAGGTCACAGCGCAAACTGTCTGCGCTGCCACAGAAGATTTCGTGGAAGGCGCCAGCGCTGTTAGCGAGCGCCGCCAGCCCAACTTCAAGGGTTCCTGATGCGCGTAGTCGTAATCCCGGGCAACGGTGGCCCGGAGGTTCTAACCGTCGAGAACCGACCCGACCCCACCCCGGGACCGGGAGAGGTCCTGATTGGCGTCGCTGCTGCCGGCGTGAACTTCGCTGACACGATGGCGCGCGCCGGTCTGTACGAGGACGCTCCGGACCTGCCAGCGATTGTCGGCTATGAGGTTGCCGGAACAGTGCTTGACCACGGAGCTGGAGTGGACCCCGCAACCCTTCCGCTCGGAATGCGCGTAATGGCAGGCACGCGATTCGGTGGCTACGCCGAGAAGGTCTGCGTTCCAGTTGCGGATGCCCTCCCACTCCCCGACCGTTTCAGCTTCGAGCAAGGCGCCGCCTTCCCAGTCAACTACGGCACGGCATGGGCTGGACTGCTCGGGTACGGGTCACTGCGCGCTGGAGAGAAGGTCTTGATCCACGCAGCGGCTGGTGGAGTTGGTATTGCGGCAACACAGATAGCCAAACGGACTGGCGCTGAGATCTGGGGGACTTCCTCGCCAAGCAAGCACAAGGCCATCAAAGCCCAAGGAGTTGACCACGCTGTTGATTACACCCAGAAGGGATGGGAGAAGAGCCTTCCCAAAATGGACCTCGTGATGGACGCAATCGGCGGCGAATCACTCAAGCGGAGCTACAACCTCTTACGACCAGGTGGCCGCGTGGTTGCCTTCGGCGCATCGATCGTTCTACCCGGCGACCGCAAGCGGCTCTCCGCTGCGATCCCCCAAGCCTTGAGGATGATCCGAGGCTTCAACCTGATGGACCAGATGGGTGACTCCAAGGCCGTCATTGGCCTCAACATGCTCCGCCTCTGGGACGACCGTGGCAGTCTCGAGCCGTGGATCACGCCCCTGATGGAGATGATCGACGACGGAACAATCAACCCCGTCGTCTCAGACACCGTTCCGTTTGACAATGCTCCCGAAGCTCACCGCATCATCGCCGAGCGCAGGAACATTGGCAAAGTAGTTCTAGTTCCCTGACCAGCTGGTCAGGACCCAGGCGACCAGTCCACCGGACCGGCCACGAGCGTGTGGCTGCCTAGTGGCCTACCGAGCAAGTCGCTGACCCGCGCAACGGTTCCCAGCAGTGTTTTCAGGTCAACCCCGGTCCCGACGCCCATCTCCTCAAACATTGAGACGAGGTCCTCTGTCGCAACATTGCCTGTGGCACCAGCTGGCACAGGGCAGCCGCCAAGCTCACCAAAGCTTGACTCAAACGAGGTAACACCAGCCTGCAAAGCGGCGACGGCATTGGCAAGCCCTTGCCCGCGCGTGTTGTGGAAGTGCGCGGTCAGCTGGATGCCTGGAAGAACCTCGCGGGCAAGCTCAAAGAACTCCCTCACCCCAACTGGGTTAGCCATCCCCGTTGTATCCCCGAATCCAATCTCGTCAGCCCCCGCGTCAGCAAGCCGCGCGGCAAGCTCCATTACCCGCTCCGGCGCAATCCGCCCCTCGTAAGGACAGCCGAAGGAGGTTGAGATAACTGCCTCACGCCGCAGATCTTGGGCACCAGCCATTGCCAAGACATCAGCAACTCCGGCAAGTGATTCATCCACAGAGCGGTTGACGTTCTTGAGGTTGTGGGTTTCAGAGGCCGAAAGGAAAACGTTGACCTCATCAAATTTGTCCCGGCTGTCGAGCGCCCGCTCCAAGCCCTTCAGGTTTGGGATCAGAACTGAGGCCGATACGCCCTCCGGAAGATCTATCCCCGCGAGGACCTCGTTGGCATCAGCCAGCTGAGGAATCACGTCGGCCCTGACAAAGCTTGTTACCTCAATCCGCTTGAGCCCTGTCCGCGCGAGCGCGTTAATCAGCTCAATCTTGTCTGCCGTTGAGATTACCTCCGGCTCGTTCTGGAAGCCGTCCCTTGGACCGACCTCGCGGATGCTGACCAAGTTGGGGAGAGACATCTGACCCCTCAGGACATCGTGATGCCGCCGCTGACATTCAGCGTCTGGCCGGTAATGAATGAAGCTTCGTCACTCGCAAGGAATGCGATTGTGCTGGAGACCTCGTCAACCTCACCGGCACGACCCATCACGGTCGAGTCGATCATTCCCTGCTTCATCCGAACGCCCATGTCGCCGTAGATCTCCGCAGCAGCATTCAGCAGTGGGGTTTCGATCGGACCGGGAGCCACCGCGTTGCAGCGAACTCCGTACCGGGCACCTTCACGGGCGATCGCGCGGGTGAAGCCAATAACGCCAGCTTTGGCAGCGCTGTAGACAGCATTGCCTGGTGACCCTGCCCTGCCGGCCTCGCTGGCCACGTTGATGATCGAACCGGTGCCACGCTCCTGCATGGAACCGAGAATGGCGTGGGTGAAAGTGAATGTTCCGATCAGGTTGATCCCAAGAACAACATCCCAAACCTCAGGCGTGCTGTTGATGAAGTAACCGGGGAGGTCTGTGCCCGCGTTGTTGACGAGGACATCGATCGGCCCAAGCTCGGCCACGACGAGCGCGACGGCTGCGTTCGTTGCCTCTGGATCCGACACATCTGCCTGCACGGCGAAGGCACCAAGGTCAGCTGCAACCTCGTTGGCCTTGTCCATGTTGACGTCAACAATTGCGACTCGCGCACCCTCAGCGGCAAGTCGGGCAGCTGTCGCAGCGCCAATGCCAGAGGCGCCGCCGGTGATCAGAGCTGTCTTTCCTTCGAATCTATTCATTGGCAAAGCCTATACTGCGACGCCGTGGCTGACGCGATCGCAATCATTGGTGGAACTGGCGCTCTAGGGAGAGGCCTTGCAGCCCGCTTGGCTCTTGCTGGACGCGACGTCGTGATCGGCTCGCGTGATGCCTCTCGCGCAGCTGAGGTTGCCTCAAGCATCACAGGCGAAGGCACTGTCACTGGTCTCTCTAATGCTGATGCGGCCGCAGCGGGCAACATCGTTTTTGTGTGCGTTCCGTTCTCCTCACAGGCCCCCACACTCAAAGAGATCAAGGGCTCGCTTTCAGAAGGGACAATCCTTGTTGACGCGACAGTTCCGCTCGCTACCAATGTTGGTGGTCCCCCCACTAGAACGCTCGGGGTCTGGCAGGGCTCTGCAGCACAGCAGGCCGAGAGCCTTGTCCCAGCCGGCGTGACCGTCGTCGCCGGGCTCCACACGGTTAGCGCCGACCTCTTGGGCGACCTTGAGCATGACCTTGACGAGGACACCCTCCTCTGCTCCAATGACCGCGACGCAATCGCCAAGGTGGCGGAGATCCTCAACCTTGTTCCAGGTCTGCGTTCCATCGACGCTGGACGGCTAGAACTCGCCAAGGTCACTGAACAGATGACCGCCCTGATGATCTCCATCAACATCCGCCATAAGGCGAGGACGGGCGTTCGTGTCACAGGACTCAACCCCGACGCCTGACGCGCCTAGCAGCGTCGTCGTTCTTGCCGGGGGCACCGGTGGGGCCAAGCTCGCCAGTGGCTTTGCTGGCCTTCCAGATGTCCGCCTTAGTGTCATTGCCAACACTGGTGATGACGTCACCGTCTACGGCGCCCGTGTGTGCCCCGACCCGGACCTGATCATCTTCCACCTCGCTGGTCGCATCAACGACCGTGGCTGGGGACTTGACGGGGACACATTCCACGCAATGGCCCAGTTGGGCGAACTCGATGCCGATAACTGGTTCCAGCTCGGCGATAAGGATCTCGCTATTGGCATAGATCGCGCCGAGCGGCTGGCCGCTGGGCAGACCCTTACTCAAGCTACCGCCGCTCTTGCTGAGTCATTCGGCGTTTCGGCAGCAGTACTACCAATGTGTGATGAACCGGTGGCAACTCATGTTGTTGTTGGTGGAGTACCCCGCCCATTTCAGGAGTTCATGATTGTCGACCAAGCAAGAGGACCTGTGGAGGCAGTCGTCTTGGAGGGAATCACCGCTGCCAAGCCAACCGCAGAGGTTTTGTCAGCCATTGCGTCTGCGGATGTGATCGTGATTGGCCCTTCCAACCCGGCCATCTCAATTGGTCCAATTCTGGCTGTCCCGGGCATGAGCCAAGCAATCCAGACCGCGAGCGCACCAGTGGTGGCTGTCAGCCCCCTTGTCCACGGCAGTGCCATCAAGGGCCCAACGGAGGAGTTCCTCCGTGCTGCCGGGGTCGAACAGTCCGCTGCGGGCATCGCCCAGCACTACGCAGCATTGATCAACGGACTCGTAGCCGATCAGGATGTCACTGCCACCCCAACCCTCCTCACAGACCTTCTGATGGACGGAGAGGAAGGTCGCCGCCGGCTCGCAGCAGAGACACTTGCCTTCGCGATGACGCTTGAGGTAAACGGGCAGTGACCACCTTCGCGATCCTGCCGATGAAGTCCCCCGAGGTAGGAAAGTCCCGTCTCTACGGAGAGATCCCGGACGCGCAGCGCCGAGCCCTAGCTGCGGCGATGTTTGCTGATGTTCTAGTAGCCCTAGGTCGCTGCAGTGCCATCGAGATGATCGTTGTCGTGTCTGGTGATCCAGACACAGCACGCATGGCCGCCCACCACGGGGCAGAGTGGCTCGACGACGGTGGAGCCCAAAGCCATAGCGCCGCTGCTTCAGTTGGCGTTGCCCACGCCGTGGCAAACGGAGCAGCAAGAGCCTTCCTTGTCCCCGGGGACTGCCCAGCCCTTGATCCGGTCGAGGTGGACGCGTTCCTACTCGAACACAGATCACCCGCTGGCCTAGTTGTCATTCCTGATCGACATGGCACGGGAACCAACGCGCTCCTGCTCCGCCCCCCTGATGCGATCACTCCAGCATTTGGCCCTGGGTCACACCAGCGCCACCTCGACCTGGCCGCCGACGCCTCGGTTGCGAGCAAGACCGTCTCAATCAGCAGTCTTGCGTTGGACATTGACACCGCAGAGGACCTAGTTGCCATGCGCGACCACCTCCGCGGGTTCCACGGCGGAGCGGCCCACACCCGTGGTCTCCTCACACAGATGGCGCAGGTCACCGTTGACTGACGGTGGGATCCACATCCGCCCCCTCGCGGCCCAGGCTGAGGTGCGCGTAGGAACTGACATTGCCTCGCTCGCTGTCAGCGCAGCAGGCCCTAACGGCTTCTCAAACCAGGACATCCTTGTCATCTCCCACAAGGTGGTTTCCAAGGCAGAGGGAAGCACACGCCTTCTGAGCGAGGTCACCCCTTCTGGGGAAGCTGAGCGGATAGCGGCAGCACAGGCCAGAGACCCTCGCCAGGTTGAGGTCATCCTCAACCAGTCAGCGCGCGTCCTCCGTGAGGAACACGGAGTTCTCATCTGCGTAACCCACCATGGCTTTGTCTGTGCGAACGCTGGCGTTGACGAATCCAACTCCCCGGCGGAGGACACAGTCATCCTGCTCCCAGCCGACCCGGACTCCTCAGCGCGCTCAATCCGCGCTGGCATTGCTGCGCAGACTGGTCGCCCAGCCCCGGCAGTGGTGATCACCGACTCCTTCGGGCGTGCTTGGCGCATCGGCCAAGTGGATGTGGCGATTGGCTGCGCTGGCCTTCACCCACTTGATGACTGGCGCGACCGGGCCGACCGCGACGGAAGAACACTTGCGGCAACGGAAATTGGCATTGCCGACGCCGTCGCGGCAGCAGCCGATCTGGCCCGATCAAAGGACTCAGGTCAGCCGCTCGTACTCGTCTCAGGTCTGGCGCGGTTCATCACGCCAGAGGATGGGCCTGGTGCTGCCGCATTGCGGCGACCGGCAGATCAAGACATGTTTCTGCGCTGAGCCGAACGGTCAGCCAGCAACAGCGAGCTGACGGGCCCACTCCGCGTACTCGGGAAGTGGCAGTGGGTACTCCTCCCGCAGGCGATAAAGCGTTGTCCGCTCAGCAGCCGGCCTACCAGCCTTGTGGGCCGCAGCGATTAGATCAGTAGGCGTCCTTCCAGTTCCGTGCTTGCCGCCGGCCATTCGGGTTATCGACTCCTCCATCAGTGTCCCGCCGAGGTCGTTTACACCCCAGTCGAGCGACTCAACAGCGGCGTCTAGTCCCATCTTGACCCAGCTGGCCTGGAGACTCTTGACGCTGCGGCCGATCGCCAATCTGTAGACAGCTGCATGGCGCAGGTTGTCTTCCATTGTCATCTCAGTGATCCCATGACTGCGCCCGAGCCGTGTTTGATCAGGGACAAAGGACAGGGGCACAAACTCGGTGATCCCTCCGGTCCGCTCCTGAAGGTCGCGGATCACATTCATGTGTCGAGCCAGGCTCTCCGGTGTCTCAATGTGCCCGAACATCACGGTTGCGGTCGAGGGCAGGCCTGAACGGTGCGCTGCCTCGATGATCTCAACCCAACGCGCTGCAGGCAGCTTGTTGGGGCTGATCCGGGCCCTGATGTCGTCGTCGAGAACCTCGGCCGCTGTCCCGGGAACAGAATCAAGCCCGGCAGCCTTCAACCGGGCGAATGCTTCCTCAGGCTCGATGCCCTCAACTGAGCAGATGTGGTCAACCTCCATCGGGGAGTAAGCGTGGAGGTGGATCGAGGGGCTGATCTCCTTGGCAAGCTTGAGCCAGCGCGTGTAGTCCTCAATTCCCCAGTCAGGGTGAATCCCTGACTGAATGCACAGCTCGGTGGCACCAAACAGCAGGGCCTCGTTCACTCGGGCTGTGAACTCGTCCTCCCCATACTCGTAGGCCTCGGGAGACCGCTTGCCCTTGCCAAAACCGCAGAATGCGCATCCGACCTGACAGACATTGCTGATGTTGAGGTTCCTGTTGACAACAAACGTGACGGTCTCGCCAGCCATCACGGAGCGGAGGTCGTCTGCAGCCTGACGAATGTCCTCAACCGCCTCTGGCCGGACCTCCCTGAACAGGGCCGTCAAGTCCTCGTCGTTCAGGCGATCGCCAGCATGGGCCCGACTAATGACCCCAGCGATCTCGTCGCGCGGGCGCACGGGCCCTGAGCTCAACCGCTCACGGGTCGTCCGCGGCATGAAGCTCGCGTGTGACTCGTGGATGACCTCGAGCACACCCGCGTCAACCCAGTCGCTGTTGATGAAGCCGGAGTGAACACAGAGGCGCTCTGTCAGAGCATGTCCTGTCTGGGCAAGGTCGCGGGCAACCCGGCTCGGTGATGGGAACGGATGCTCCGGAGAGATGTGGTCACCGTTGGCTGAGAGTCCTCCCAGATCATCTGCTCCAGCAGCAACAAGCTCAGGCCACCAGTCGGCAAGGTTGGGGGGAATCTGGATTGCGACATCTGGCATTCGCTCCCTCGTTGCCTCAACCAAGCCGATCATGTCCTCGACGGTTACCTCGCATGCCCATGCGGGTAGATCAAGTGACGGATGGGTGCCAATCCCCGTCCGCCAGTAGTCGTCTGCGGCAGCCTCAGCGATGTCGGCCGGTTCCTCCCCGTAGTACTTGCGGTGAGGAACAAAGTTCTGCAGGATTACCTCCTGGATGTGGCCGTACTCCGCGTGGACCTCGGCAATCGCATCCAGAGACTCAAGGCGCTCAGCGGGGGTCTCGCCAATCCCAACCAGGATCCCGGTGGTGAATGGAATGCGAAGCTCTCCAGCGGCCCTCATCGTTGCAAGGCGTACTGCTGGGTCCTTCCCCGGAGATCCGGCATGGACAGTCTCGAGAAGCCTTGCCGCCGATGACTCGAGCATCAGGCCCTGCGACGCGGTGACTTGACGCAATCGGACCAAGTCCTCGGCTGTAACCGGCCCAAGGTTGGTGTGGGGCAAGATGCCGCGCGCCAGAGCCTGTTCACAGGCCCACACAACGTATGCGACGAAGTCTGCGTGTCCGAGGGCCCCAAGGCGGTCCTGAACGCCCTGAATGCTGTCTGGGCGCTCTCCCGTCAAGACAAGCAACTCCTTCACTCCCTGCCTCGCCGCGCGATCAAGGATTCGCTCGACTTCCTCCGGGGGTTGGAGGTGAGCCTGGTGCGTTGCAAACGCGCAGTACTTGCAGTGCGATGCGCAGGAACGCGACAGCGACAAGGTCACGTTCTTGGAGTATGTGACACGTCCGGCCATCCGACCGCTCAGTCTAGGTGAGCGGTCGGGCCAGACGTGTAGTCAGGACTGCTGGTCAGCCAGCAATGCTCGTTGACTCGGACTCATCGCCCGCGCCAAGCAGCCACTGATATGCCGATGCGGCAAGCACTGCGCCAGCAATCGGACCAACGATGTAGAGCCAGAAGTCAGGGAAGGTCCCTGATGCCAATGCTGGGCCAAGCCAACGCGCCGGGTTGAATGAACCACCGGTCGCAGGGCCAAGCACCATTACTGCGACGCCAAGGCTGAGGCCAATGGCGAGCGCTGCGTTAGTTGGTGATGCGTCCTTGGTGACAGTCGTCGCCATGATCGCCCAAACAAGCACGAAGGCGCCAAGTGCTTCAGCGATCAGCGCGAGCCAAGGGCTGCCGCCATGTAGATAGGCGGCGCTCACATGTGCGGCGCCGTAGTTGACAACATCGCCGCGTCCGGTGAAGAAACCCTTCATCAGGAAGGCACCGGCAACGCCACCTAGAAGCTGGGCGACGATGTAGCCACCAGCGTCACGCGGGCTGATCTTCTTGATCGACCACATTGCGATTGTCACCGCTGGGTTGACATGGGCGCCGGAGATCCGGCCAACACCAAAGACGATCGCCATCAACAGGAACCCGTGGAGGAACCCAAGGTCGCTGGCGGAAAGACCCTTGTCATTCGTGGCCCAGACATCAATCAACCCACAGATGAAGGCAACTAGGAAGAACGTTCCTACAAACTCGGCTACATAAGGCTTTAGCTCACTCTGTTTCATTACGGCTTCTCCTTTTATCGCTGTACGGAAGGCACCTGCTGTTTTCGACGCACGACGCCTGTGTCCTCCCATCCCTACTGTTGCCGGGGTGACCAACCGCCCTTTCACAGCAGCGCTCCTAACGGCATGTCTACTGGCATTAGCGGCCTGCGGGGCATCGAGTTCGCCGAGCAAGGTCCGCAGCGCAACAGTTCTGCTGGACTGGACCGCAAACCCGGCCCACAGTGGAATACTCACCGCGCTGGCCAAGGGCTTGGACCGCAAACAGAGCGTTGCAGTCACCTTGCGCACGCCTAGTTCATCTGCTGACGGAGTTCGCCTGCTGCTGGCAAACCGGGCTGATCTTGCTGTCATGGACATTCACGACCTGGCAATCGCCAGAGAACGCGGCCGCGACCTTGTAGGGGTCATGTCAATCGTTGGCCACCCCCTTGCCGCCGTAATTGCCAGCCCACAGATCAAGCGTCCTCGGGACTTAGCCGGTAGGGATGTTGCCGTCACCGGCGTCCCCAGCGACGCCGCAGTCACCAAGGCAATCATCCAAGGTGACGGTGGGGACCCATCAAAAGTGACGCTGCGCAATACCGGGTTCGGGGCCGTGGCAGCCCTACTCGGCGGCCGCACCTCCGCAGCAATTGGGTTCTTCAACGAGGAAGGTGTCGCGGTTACCACCAAGCACCCTGGCTACCACGTCTTTCGCCTAGACCAGTTTGGAAGTCCCGCCTATCCGGAGCTGGTGCTGGTGACCACCCGCCAGAAGCTTGACTCCGACTCTGCTCTTGTTGCCAGCGTCGTGAGGGCCTTCATCGCCGGGACTGAAGAGGCCGAGGCGGACCCAGCGCAGGCCGCGCTGATCGTCAGGCGCAAGATCGGCTCTGGTGACCCAACGCTCTTCCCCGCTCGCATGAAGGCAGCTCTTGCCGCAATCCTGCCTCCCGATGGAAGTGCGGGGTCGCTTGATCTCAAGCTGCTGGCCCAGTGGGCAACCTGGGAGATCACATCAGGTCTTGTGACATCCAAGCCGGATGTCAACGCCGCATTTGATGCGCGCTTCCTGAACTGATCAGCTAGCGGGCGATGAACTGAGCAGAGCGTCAACCAAGGCGCCTGGCTCCCGGTGCATGCGAGACCGCGGAACAACCTTGGTGATTCCAGCTTGAATCCCTAAGTCACGGCTGTCGGGGTCCACATGGCTGTGGTACCCAAGTAGCGCCGTTCCTTCCAGTGCCCCTGACTCGCTGGCTTGAGCGAGCTCTGCAAGCCGTTCGGGAACCGAGTCTGTGAGGTCCACGATCACGCAGGCAGCAGAGGCAGCTTCCGCCTCCAGCGCTTCAACGCCCGAGCACATGGCTGCGGAGTGACCTGAAGCAACGAGGGCACCGACAAGGCTTGAGCCAAACAGAAGATCAGGGGTGAAGACGACAACCTTGGCCATCGTGGCTCTTCCCGGCTACTGAGCTCGGATGTCGCGCATCCGGCTGGTCACGGATTCGGGGCGACCCCAGTCGTGCGTGACCTCAACCCGTCCAACGCGTACTCCGCGCTCAACGAGATCTCCCTTGATCCCGACGTTGTCAAGCAACCTCAGTGCGCTGCGCACTGCTGGGACAGCTGCGGCGTGGCCAAACTTGTTGGCAACGGGGATGCGCCAGTGCCAGTCATGTCGGCTATAGGGCTGGGCGTTGCAGGTGACCAAAAGGGTGGCGGCCTCGATGTAGCGCGGCTCATCGTGAATTCGAAGGTCGAGCTCAAGGTCGGTCCAGTCATCTGGCAGTGCCGAGGTGATCCGGTCAAATTCGGTTAGGAAGCTCATACAGGTCTAAGGCTAGCGAGCCGTGAAGCCGAAGATCAGGTTCATCCGAAAATGCGCAGCAGGAGAAACGCGTTCAGCGCGATGATCGCCGCTGCCACCACAACTGCCGATGCTGTCGTCACGCGGCTGACCGTGTATGAGCCCATCAGGCTGCGATCTGAGGTGAACCGCACGAGGGGAATCAGCGCGAATGGAATCCCGAAGCTGAGGACAACCTGGCTCAACACCAGAGCTGCGGTCGGGTCAACGCCTACTGCCAGCACGATCAGCGCAGGGGCCAGCGTGACTAGGCGGCGGATCAGGACGGGGATCTTCCGTCCCGTGAACCCCGACATCACTACCTGCCCGGAGAACGTCCCAACGCTCGCCGATGCGAATCCCGAAACGAGAAGGGCTAGGGCGAATGCCAGTGCGGTTCCTTGCCCAGCGACCGCTGCGTACGCGTGGTGGGCCTCAGGGAGCGTGTCCACCGTGGATTGGGGCAGAGGGTGAAGAAGCGTGGCTGCAACCCAAAGCATCGCGAGGTTGACCACGCCGGCAATTCCGAGCGCAATCAGGACATCGGTCCTTGTTGCCTTCAGCAGCCGCTCTCTCCTAGCGTGGTCGGCTCCAGCCGCGCGGCGTGCCGCCAGCGATGAGTGCAGGTAGATCACATGCGGCATGACGGTTGCCCCGAGGATGCCCACCGCGAGCAGAACCGAGTTAGGTCCGTCTAGGTGTGGTTGAAACCCATCCACTGCGGCGCCTAGGTCACCGCCTGCCCTGAATGCTGAGTAGAGGAACCCTGCGAGGATGACACTGAGCATCCCGACGATGACGATCTCGAAGCGCCTGTGCCCCCGCCGCTCCAGTTCCAGGAGGGCTGTGGCAACGAGCGCCGCGATCAAGCCTGCGGGCAGAGCCGGGATCCCAAACAGCATGTCGAGTGCTATTGCGGATCCGACAATCTCCGCGAGGTCCGTTGCCATTGCGACAACCTCTGCCTGTACCCAGAGACCCCGCGTGACGCGCGCCGAGAATTGGTCCCGACAGACCTCAGCTAGCCCCTTGCCGGTAACGACCCCAAGCTTGGCAGCAAGCCACTGGACGAGCATGGCCATGACATTGGCTCCAACAACCACCCAGAGGAGCATGTCGCCGTACTTCGCGCCAGCGGCAGTGTTTGTAGCGAAGTTGCCTGGATCCACATAGGCGATCGACGCAACGAAAGCCGGTCCAAGTAGCGGTACTAGCTTCCGGGCTCGGCGGGGCGCATCGAGAGTGCTCATACCCGTTCCACTCTCATCGCCTCAGCTAGCTCTGACCCGAAGGAATGCTCTGCCGCATTTGCCGAGATCCGCATCGCACCCCCGAAGGGTTCGCTGCCGAGAACCTCCAAGGTCATCCCGGGCGCAATTGCTCGCTCAGCAAGCCAACGCAGCATGTCTGGGCGTTCGTCCGGGATCCGGATGAACTTGACCCGCTCTCCTTCCCTCACCTCAAGTAGAGCGATGGTCTCACCGCCCGGCAGCGTCCCGTCCTGGCGCGGAATGGGAGCACCGTGTGGGTCACGTTCCGGATCGCCCAAATCCAGGGCAATCGCTGCCTCGAGCTCGCTAGAGAGAACATGCTCTAGAACCTCAGCCTCGGCGTGAACTCTGTCCCACGGGATGCCAAGCCTTAGCGACAGGAATGTCTCAAGCAGCCGGTGACGCCTGATCACAGACAAGGCGATGCGTTTCCCGCCGGCCGTGAGGCGCACTCCGCGGTACGGCGTGTGTTCGACAACGCCGAGCGACTCAAGCCGCCTGACCATTCCAGACGCGGACGCCGGGGTCACATCAAGCCGTGCAGCAAGCGCGTTCGTCCCGACGGCCGCCTCCAGCCCATCCCCTTGGAGGTCGTGGATCGCCTTCGCGTAATCCTCAACCGCCCGCGATCGCTGGATCTCAAGGTTCGCCATACTTCAGATTATGGCACACCTAAACCCTGTCTTGGGGGCAAGGCTATGCTCGCCCGAATGGAAGGGGCATCGACACCACCCGCGGATAGGCCGCCCAAGCCACCGTGGCAGCCTGATCCCGCCTCCATCGCCCTCCTCGAGAATGGGTGTGGACTCCTCGACCGCTCCTTCCGTGGCCGACTGATCCTCAAGGGCTCAGACGCGGCGAGCCTACTCCACGGCCAGATCTCAAATGACATCGAGTCATTGGAGGTCGGGAAGGGCTGTGAGGCTGGGCTGCTGACGCCAAAGGGGAAGCTCCTGGGGATCATCCGCGTCCTCCGTACCGCAGAGGAGACCTACCACCTCGACACAGACCGAGTTAGCCTCCAAGCGCTCTTCGACACAGTCCGGCGCGCTGCCGTGGGCCACTCGGCCGAACTGGAGAAGGCGACCGTTGAGACCGCACAGCTATCCCTCGTAGGCCCCAAAGCGGACCGGATCGCCGGGCTCAGCGACCTCGCCGGCGAGCATGACAGTCGCGCGGCAATGCTCGGCGGTAGTCGAGTCCGGATGGTCCTAACAGCGGAAGGCGTGGACATCCTCTGCCCGACCGCAAACGCTGCCGGAGTGAAGACCGCCCTGCTGGCCGCTGGGGCCACCGAAGGGGACGAGGCTGCGGCTCAATACCTTCGGGTCCAAGCAGGACTGCCGCTCTACGGGGTCGACCTGGACGAGAGCGTTATCCCACAGGAAGCAGATCTCAATGGACGGCTTGTCTCATTCACCAAAGGCTGTTACGTAGGCCAGGAGACTGTCGCTCGGCTCTACTACCGCGGAAGCCCCAACAGAATCCTGCGAGGGCTTCTGCTCGACGACATCGTTGAGACCGGAGCACCCCTCCTCAACCCAACCACTGGCAAGGAAGTCGGTCGGGTCGGGTCAGTAACAGCCCCGATTGGCGACGCTGCGACCGCTCTAGCACTAGTGCGTATGGAGGCGACACCGGGAACAGTTCTCGACGCTGGGGGTGTCGAGGCAGAGGTCATCGAGCTGCCCTTCCCCGTGCTGGATTCGCCAAGTGGGGCCGCTTGATCTACTCTCCCCTCACAGTGAGGGGACGCGGTCACATCAAAACAGCAGGACGCAGCGGGGCAATCGCACTGACCTGCCTTGGCGCGGTGGCGGCCAGCACGGCAGGCTGCGGAGATGCGCGCAACACGGACAAAGGCTTCCGCCCCCCAGTCACACACATCGTCGCGCTACTCCTTGACGGCAAGACGGCTCGGATCTCTCCGACCTCAGTCGGCGGCGGCCCCATCACAATCAAGATCACGAACCGCGGCAACGTCCCCATCCGCAAGGTCAGCCTTCACTCCCGGGACGGACTCCCTGGCTGCGTCACCACCGAAGCCGCCGCAGGGCCAATTCTCGTAGGTGGAACCGGGACTCTCACCGCGACGCTGACAGAGGGAACCTGCGAAGTTCTCGCCGACAACCGCGCGCCCGCACAGCTCACTGTCACAGCGGAGCGCGCAAGCGCCCAGAACGATCTACTGCTGCCCTGAGGCAGCAGTAGACCAACAACTCTCTGTCGCGAGTCAGCTGACTCGCTTACTTCCTTAGCTCAGTTGCCTGCCCAGCCGTTGGCGTAGCAAGCCCTGATCCCGCATGTCTGATTGATGACGCCGCCTACTCTGAGGAAGCCGGACTTCATCAAGCGGCCGGTCGCGGAGCGACGTGGATGCTCGTGTGGGTCCTCTCCATCTCCAGCAACTGAACCCGCGGCCTCGACCGGAGTCTTGTTGGCAAAGATGGTTGGGCTGTTACCCAGCCATCCTCCGGAGCCGTTGGACCTAACTGCGCCCGAGTCGAAGTAGACGAGTGCCGACCCGTTATACGGATAGGCGCTGATCGCGGTCAGACCCCAACCGGGGTTGACAGTCCCTGCCCGGCCGGTATCAGTGATCGGGTTCATGATCTTGGCCCCAATCGTCCTTGCCTCAGCATCAGCCGTGATGTTTGAGACCTGGAAGTCACCGAGTCCGATTTGGATCAGCACCTGATGGGCTGGGGTGTTGGGAAGCGGATTGGTTGTCATGTGGTTGACATACCCGCCCGGCTCAGCGCGATCCCAAAGCTGCTGGATCAATGCCAGACCAACAGACCTGTCAATCGACGTCTGGTAACTCGGGGCATATGCCAATCCGAGGTAACCGAGGAAGTCAACTGATCGGTCTAGAAGTGTTGAGTACGTCATACCCGCAACTCCGAGTACGGCGTGATCAAAGTCCGGTGCGATGGCTGTCAGCAAACCACCGAGGATTCCGCCCTGGCTGTTGCCGTCGTAGAACAGCCTGCTGCCGGCAAGGACGCTTGCTGAATCCGATCCTTGGAATGCCGCGTTCGTCCTCAGGCCGGAGCTTGAGACCAGCGCACGGCCGAGGTACAGCTCATTGAGCATCCCCTGCTGTGTGCGGTCGGCCATCTTGTTGAAGTTGCTCAGGTCAGCAAGCGCTCCCTCGGCAACTGGAACGTCATCCTCCGCGAAACCGATCTCATCAGTTGCGCAGTAGACGTATCCGTAGGCTTGAGCGAAGTCAACCTGAGCGTTCGAGCCAACCTCGCCCTTGTCTCCGAGGAGGCCGTGTCCGTAGACCACAGGTGGCAGTGCGTTGCCTGCCCCCGTCGTGTCGTTGAACGCAACCCTGGGAATCTCACAACGGAACTCAGACGAGAACGTCCCGTTTTGGACTGGGATGGCATCCGGTCCGGCACCTGCCGCGTAATTGAAGACGCTGCCTGGCGCGCACGGAACACTGTTGACGCTCGTCAAGTAACACGGTGTCGTAATCCGTCCCACAACCCTGCGGGCAGTCTTTGAGTTCTGACCTGAGGTGAAGTTCTCGACCGAAGTGATCGTGAACGTTGGTGAGACACCTTCTGGCACGAGGTTGGCGAGGTTGGTGTCACCCAACTGCGCAAACGCAGCGTTACGGATGCCGAGCATGCGGCGAGTGAAGTTCGGCGTGCTACCAACGGTGAACTCCCAAGCAAGCTGGAGCTTCGTCCTGCCGACGCCAGTCTTTGCAAGAGCAGCAAAGTCATCTTCGAAAGCGGCGCGGCGGCTTTCAACACTTGGGGAGGCAGTCAGCGTTGCGTCTCTGTAAAGCGCGAACGCCTTGGTGGCCGGAACAAGTACGTTCGACGAGTTCTTGAAGCCACGCAGTGCCACCACGTAGGTGTGTCCCTCCGTGAGTGCCTTGGCTGGATGGATCAGGATTGGCTTTCCGGACTTGCCAACTGTCGCGTCGAGCTCAGCCCAGACAGGCTGACGGGCGCCAGTTGCCTTGTCTACCAGCACCACTGGTGACGAGGCAAGGCTGTAGTTACCGATAGTTGCGACGGTCGGCCAACCTGTGTTGGCGGAAACGGAGAGAATCTGTGCGGCTGTGTCCGTGTCCTTGATCAGGCCGGGGAGTGTGGCCATGATCTTTGGATCAGGACTGAAGCCATTGTCCTTATTCCACTCTGCTGGGTTGATGTGAACGCCGGCGTGATTAGCAATCATCGAAGCCTGTGCGATGTTGACCCGCAGGCCCGTGTCGCTGGTGGCGTCCTTGCGTGTGAACCAGTTACTCGGGTAAGGGAGCATGCAGCGTTGGGCCGCGTCCGCGATGAACTCACAGCGGGGTGCTGTTGTGGCATCAACGCTAGGCGTTGCCACGTACTTGACGCACTTGCTGGACCTGGTCAGTGACCCGTCAGCGGATGCTGTCGCCGAGCCTGCTGTGGCGACCACGTGGTAACGGATCGTCGCGCACTGAGCGGCGAGGGTCTTGCCAAGCGCGGTCAGGGTGAGCTTTGTGGTGCCGCTGGATGTAACCGACTTAGCGGTGGTGGCCGCGATTGGGTCAACCGAGCCGTCCGTGAGCGTTGCCGTGACTTGTGCAGTCCCGCTTGGCACCGTGACGTTGACAGTCAGCGCCTTTGCCGTGATCACAGTCTTGGCGGATGTGGAGACAGCCCTCACAGAGAGCGAGCCCGTTGCGCCTGCAGAACTGGCTACGGCGATGGACGTGGCTGCAACTAGCGCAACTACGCAGAACTTGGTCACAAAGCGACTCATATGTCTCACTCTCCCCAGAGTTATGTGTCGGCGGCACCTTCTGGTGCCGTTACGACAGGCGGAAAGCTAGCACCATTGTCCACGGCGCGAGCCTCCACGCTGGAGTCAGAACTCACACAGCACACCTAGTCCCGCACGGCACAACAGCAACGCCTCCCGCTAGCATCCGCGCCGTAGACCGTCCCTCTAAGCGTGGAGCCCGATTACCGATGAGCATCGACATCTCAAACCTTTCGTCCCTCTCGGTTGAGCCCGGGACACTTCCCGACAAGATGGCCGCTTGGGTTGTCCGCGAAGACCGCTTTGGCGAGCCCATCGATGCGATCCAGCTCGAGGAGGTAGACGTCCCACAGCCAGGTGCGTTTGAGGTGATCGTCAGAGTGATGGCTGCCGGCGTCAACTTCAACAATGTATGGGCTGCCAGAGGCGAGCCAATTTCGGTCTTCCGCTACGGAGACCACCCTGAGACCGGCCATCACATCGGCGGCTCCGACGCCTCCGGCATCGTCTGGAAGGTTGGCGAAGGCGTCACACGCTGGAAGCCGGGCGACGAGGTCGTCGTCCATTGCAACCAGGCCTCCTATGAGGACCCTGAAGTACACGGGCTTGACCCTCTTGCAGCTCCAAGCCAGAAGATTTGGGGCTACGAGACAACATGGGGCTCCTTCGCTGAGTTCTGCAAGGTTCAGGCACAGCAGCTCTTGCCAAAGCCCAAGGCGCTCTCATGGGAAGAGGCTGCGTCCTATGGCCTGACCTACTTCACTGCCTACCGGATGCTGATCGACCAGGCTGAGATCCAGGCCGGTGACAAGGTGCTCATTTGGGGTGCTGCGGGTGGACTGGGCGTGTTTGCAACACAGCTCTGTGCGGCCGCCGGCGCCGACTGCGTTGGCGTTGTCTCATCCCCCGAAAAGGGCGCCCTTCTGGAGACCCTTGGTGCGACAGGTTGGATTGACCGCAATGAATTCCCAGGGATGATGCGCAAGGGTGGTGAGACCCCCGATGAAGAGAAGGCCCGCTTCAAGGAGTCACGCCGCTTCTGCAAGCGCGTGGAAGAGCTTCTCGGAGGACCACCAGATGTGGTCTTTGAGCACGTGGGGCAGGCAACATTCCCTACCTCGGTTCTCTGCGTCAAGCCATTTGGCAAGGTCGTCATCTGTGGCGCCACATCGGGTTACAACCTTGACTTCGATGTCCGTTACCTGTGGATGCGCCAGAAGCAGATCATCGGTTCCCACTTCGCGAATGCTTGGGAGGCGACCCGCGCCAACGAGCTGATCGAAAGTGCGAAGGTCCGCCCTGTACTGTGGAAGACCATGGGATTCGATCAAGTAGCAGAGGCACATCAGCTGCTCAGCGACAACAAGCACCTAGGCAAGATCTCGATCCTCGTCGGCGCAGCCGCTGAGGGCGAAGGTAAGACCGCCGAAGGCCCCGGAGCAATCCGGGCAGAGGTTGGTGCCTAATGGCCGGCAAGGGCGGAACAGTTCAGATCCCTTGGTACGCCACTGGGCTCAGGGGCGACGCGCTGCAAGCAGCACTAGCCAAGATCGCCCCATCGGCGCTCAACTACGGAGCTACCACGTACACCGTCACTCGCCAACGCGATGACCGCTACAAGTTTCTCCTGACCGCTGACTTCCCTACTTACGAAGGCTTCACCGAGTGGTGGGAAGGCCCTGAGTTCAGGAACTTCCGAATTCACAACGCGGGCCTCTTCCAGCTCGGAGTGCTCTACAGCTGGGCTGACAAGATCGTCACAGGCAGCGCGTCGTACGCCGAATCTGCCTGATCAGCTGACTCTCTAGGTTCGTTCAAGCGGGGCCATGGTGAGGCCCGCGGCTTGGAGCTGCTCTGAGTAGTGCTCGGCTATCTCAAGCTGACCAGTCCAGACAATGGCGCGCCCTGCTCCGTGGATTTCATCCGCTATACGGAAGCCATCTCCGACTGTCACACCAGGCAGGTAACGGGCAAGGACATTGGCGACATGGTCAAAGGTGTTGTGCTCGTCATTGAGGACGATCACATTCCAGTTACCTCCAACCCCCGTGCCCGGTCCACTGGTGCGCTCCTGTTCGGCGGTCTTGCCCATTAGGCTTCCCCCGCCTCACGCTCAGCCCGCTTGGCCCAATAGCGAGCCAACCCTGCATGAAGTTGATCTGGCGGGGACGCCTGGAAGTAAGCCTCGGCGATCTCACCACCGACATCACGGGCCAACCGCTCACGGACTGCCGTGGCGAACTCTGGGGCGTCGAGGTCACGAGCGAGGGCTGCGTGGTCATCAAGGCAGCGCCTGACAGCCTCTAGCTGAGCGGCTGGGTCATCTACCCGACCCCAGTGGGTAAGCCCGAGCGAGTCAGGCGCCCACCGCTCGATCAGGTCAATCGATTCGTGCCAAACCTCAACATTGATGTCCGGTGGAGGAGTCGGGGCGATAACTGCTCCGGCTGGAGGAATCCTCACACCCGCAACATCGCCGACAAATGCAGTGCCTGAGCTGAGATGCAAATAGGAAACATGGTGTTGCGCGTGACCTGGCGTGTACGCCACTTCGATTCCCCCTTCGAGGGCAATTGTCTCCCCTCCGGTGAGGATTCGCACTGATTCTTCTGGGACTGGGAGGATCTCACCCCAGAGAACCTCCATCTGCTCCTGGTAAAGCATTGAGGCGCTGTTGATCAGTTTCGACGGATCAACCATGTGCCTAGCCCCGCGTTCATGGACATAGACCTCAACGCCCGGCCAGCGGCGCACAAGTTCCCCCGTGGCTCCCGCGTGATCCAGATGGATATGGGTCAAAAGGATCGCTTTCGGCACCCGGCCCCCAAGAGCCTCCACGAGCGTGTCGGCGCAGGTTGTGGGTCCAGGATCGATGATCAGATCGCCAACGCGCCAAGTGCAGAGAACCTTCTCCCTGCCGAGGTGGAGGATGTCAATCGGTTCGATGTCTGCCGCAGCACTCACAAACGCGCACAGTACCTACACTTCACACCTATGAGCGACCATCGACTTCCCAAGCCCGACCGCCCGTGGATGATGCGGACCTACGCCGGCCACTCCACTGCGGCCAAGTCCAACGAGCTGTACCGAGGCAACCTTGCCAAGGGCCAGACCGGCCTCTCCATTGCTTTCGACCTTCCCACTCAGACCGGCTATGACGCTGGCGACGAGCTCGCTCGCGGCGAGGTAGGCAAAGTCGGCGTGCCCGTCGCCCACCGCGGTGACATGAAGGTGCTCCTGGACGGGATTCCGCTCGACCAGATGAACACTTCGATGACGATCAACGCCACGGCGGCCTGGCTGCTCGGGCTGTACATCGTTGCCGCTGAGGAACAGGGAGCCACCGAAGACCAACTCCAAGGCACAACCCAGAACGACATCATCAAGGAGTTCCTCGCCCGTGGAACCTACGCGTTCCCCCCAGCCCCTTCGATGCGGCTGATCGCGGACATGGTTGCTTACACGGTTACAAACGTTCCAAAGTGGAATCCGATCAACATCTGTTCCTACCACCTCCAAGAGGCTGGAGCGACTCCAATCCAGGAGATCGCATTTGCGATGAGTAACGCGATCGCAGTTCTTGACGCAGTCCGTGACCGAGTGGATGAATCACTCATGCCGCAGGTGTTCTCGCGCATCTCGTTCTTCGTCAACGCTGGCGTGCGGTTTATTGAGGAGCACGCCAAGCTGCGCGCCATGAGCATCCTCTGGGATGAGCTCGGCCGCGAGCGCTACGGCGTAACCGACGACAAGCTGCGCCGCTTCCGTTACGGAGTCCAGGTCAACTCCCTTGGTCTGACCGAAGCCCAGCCTGAAAACAACGTCCAGCGGATCGTCCTTGAGACGCTCGCAGTCACACTCGGCCGTGACGCCCGTGCCAGGGCAATCCAGCTTCCAGCTTGGAACGAGGCCCTCGGCCTTCCGCGACCATGGGATCAGCAGTGGTCACTGCGCATCCAGCAGGTGATGGCCTTTGAGACCGACATCTTGGACTATCCGGACATTTTCGAGGGCTCGAAGGTGATGGATGGTCTGGTTGCCGAAATGCTTGAGGGATCCCGCGCTGAGATGGCCGTGGTCGCTGAACATGGCGGCGCAGTAGAAGCCGTCCCTTACATGAAGGCCGAGCTCGTGGAAAGCCACCGCGCCCGGATCCGCAAGATCGAGACAGGCGAGATGAAGGTTGTCGGCATCAACGACTACCGCGAGACTGAGCACTCCCCTCTGACTGATGACTCTGAGGGTGGAATTCTTGTCGTGGACTCAGCGGTCGAGGCCCAGCAAACCGACGCGCTTGTCAAGTGGCGCTCTGAGCGCGACCAGCCGGCAGTTGACGCGGCACTGGCCGAGGTTGCCCGTGTTGCTGCCACCCCAGACGAGAACATCATGCCCGCCACTATCGCGGCTGCCCGCGCTGGAGCAACCACCGGCGAGTGGTCGGCCACCCTGCGCAATGCCTTCGGTGAGTACCGCGCACCAACCGGTGTCGGCGAGGCGGCCGGGAGCGTCGCTGGCGATGAGGAACTCGAAGGTCTGCGCGATGAAGTTGACCGCGTGTCTGAGGCAATCGGCCGTCGGATCAGAATTCTCGTCGGCAAGCCTGGCCTTGATGGGCACAGCAACGGTGCTGAGCAGATCGCCGTGAGGGCCCGCGACGCGGGAATGGATGTTGTCTATGAAGGCATCCGTCTGACTCCTTCACAGATCGCTGCCTCCGCCGTACAGGAAGGTGTTCACGTGATCGGCCTGTCAATCCTCTCCGGCTCACACCGGGAGCTGATCCCGTCAGTCATTGGGGCGCTCAAGGAGGCCGGAGCTGGAGACGTGCCCGTCGTCGTTGGCGGAATCATTCCCGACCAAGATGTTCCCGAGCTAACAGCCGCTGGAGTAGCCGCGGTCTACACGCCCAAGGACTACGACCTGACACAGATCATCAGCGAAATTGTTGCGCTGGTAGCTGAGCGCAACGGGGTAGCCCAGTCGGCGTGACTGAACCTCGGGGTTCCGCGCTGGGCCATCGGCTCGCAGGGCGCGACCTGACCGCTGCGCCGGATGCGCTGAACCTGCTTGAGAGCTCAGCGAGTGCTGACTCTGCCGACCGTCAGGATCTTCTAAGAGCCACTTCACCGGCCGTGCTGGGATACGAGCCAGCTGGTCACGTCGTCGGGATAACTGGTCCCCCAGGAGCCGGTAAGTCAACGCTGATCAGTGTCCTCGTGCGTGAGCTACGCGCTGCGAACCGATCAGTGGCGGTAATTGCTGTGGACCCGTCCAGTAAGCGCTCGGGCGGATCACTACTTGGCGATCGCGCACGGATTGACTTTGATCCAGCCGATAAGAACCTTCTGATTCGTTCAATGGCCACTGGTGATCGGCTCGGCGGGCTTGCGCGGCCCACCCGTGACGCCGCGGCAGCTCTCTCCGCCGCCTACGACGTGGTCATCGTCGAGACAGTCGGAGTCGGCCAGTCCGAGACCGAGATCGCCGACATTGCTGACACGGTCTGCGTAGTTGTCCAGCCGGCATCAGGAGATGCCCTGCAGTTCATCAAGAGCGGAATCATGGAGATCCCAGATGTCCTCGTGGTAACCAAGGCCGACCTTGGGCAGATCGCCCAGAGAGCCCGACGAGACCTCCACTCGGCCCTCCGCTCTCTCGGAGCGACCAAGACTTCCGTTGTGGCCGTTTCCTCGGTTCCACCAGCTTCGGGCATTACCGACCTGATCGATGCCGTGGACGCTCACGCCGAGAGCGTCGACCTCGCCACAGAGCGGGCTGGTCGGCGTAGAGCGCAGGCTCTCACTGAGTTCGCTGAGGAACACGGGCGCAAGGGCATGACTGCCCTAGGTGGTCGTCGCGCGGCTGTTAAGGAGGTCAAGACACTTGACCCCACCCTTGATGTCCCACAGATGGTGGCGGAGCTGTTGCGGCGGGCCGAGGCCTAAGAAGGCAGCCCGGGCTCGAACCAGTTTCGGGTCAGAATCAGCCAGAGCGCCAGACCAGCATCGGGCCCGTACCGATTGACCCTCTTGCGGATCTCAGCATCAGTCACATGCTTCCTCCCCGTGATCCGGGCGTATTTGGGACGGGTCCACGAATCTAGAATCACCCCGGATGGCCTGCCGATCAGGAGTCCGATGTGGGCAGCGGCGTATGGCCCCACTCCGGGAAGGTCTTGTAGTCGCCGCGTGAGGTCCCGATCCGTTAGTTCGCCGGGGCCTGACTCGGCAAGCCCCTCCAGATCCAGCTCGCCGCTGACCACAAGTTGAGCAAGCTGGGCAATCCGTCCTGCCCGGTAGCCCACCCGGATTTTCGCCTTCAGCTCCCCTTCCGTCAGCCCACTAACCGATGCCGGTGAGGGGAACGCTCTGCCCTCGTGAGGCTGTTCCCCCGGACGAGCGTCCTGTCCCAATGTCGCAACGAGCAGCTGGGTCATACGGATGGTCATTGACCAGGAACAGTTCGTCGTCAGGATCGTCCTCAACACATCCTCGAAGGCGGTGTCCCCCCGGGCGATGCAGCCGCCGCCAGCAGGCCCAACCCAGGCAAGGTCTGGATCCGACTCGGCGAGGGACAGAAAGCTCGTCAGATCCCGCTGCAGTCCGAGCATTCGACGGACCCGCGCAACCGCTTTGGGTTTCCCCCCGAGGTCAGTCAGTTCGCCAGCCCAGCTGACCCGTGTCGGAGCGCCCGGCAAGTCAGGTGAGTCCGAGCTGAACCGGAGTTCCCTCGGGCCAGAGTCAGTACTGATGACCACGTTGAGTGCCCCTTCAGCTGGGCGACTCCAAGGCGCGACTCCCGTCAGTCCGTGTGATTCGGCAATGCGCCTGAAGGCCATTGGGTTGCCCCCGTCATCTGCGAGGCTGAACTCGATTGTTGCCACAGCAGCAGGGTACGGCCCTAACGCCCGTTCAGCACCCAGGCACCCTGTCGATAATGGGACTCAGTATCATTTAGTCGGATGTCCCATATAGCCAGCCAATTCCTCCATCCCTTTGTCCAAAGGGCCTGCGTGGAACTCGTACTCCTCTGCGTGACTGCCGCTGCTCTTGGCCCTTGGATTCTGATGCGCGGACTCGGCTTCTTCGCCCACGCAATCGGCACGGCGGCGTTCCCCGGCCTGATTGCGGCAGACGCACTTGGGATCACCCCTCAACTTGGCGCCACCCTTGGGGCCATGGGAGTCGCAGCGGGATCAGGTGTGGTCAGCCCAACAGCGCGGACCGGAACAAGAACAGCGCTCTGGCTAACCGGAGCAATGGCAGTCGGAGCACTACTGGCAAGCAACATCTCCCGACCCGGAGCCGGGGTGGATTCCGCCCTGTTTGGCAGCCTGCTGACCAGCACCCCCGCTGATCTGCTGACCGCGGCCGCAGCGGCATGCCTTGCAGTCTCCGCCGTGCGGCTAGGTGGGCCGAGATGGCTGTCGGAGGGAATGCTCGGCAGATCCTGGCCATTCTGGAACAGCGCCCTGCTGGGCGTGGTCGCAATCGCAGTCATCGCCCAACTGGCAGCTGTGGGTGCTCTACTGGCTTCCACCCTTCTGGTCCTCCCAGCAGCGGCGGCTCGACCGTGGGCCACAACAATCCGAAGATGGGGGTCTGTGACGGGAGGGTTCGCGCTCCTTATATCCCTCGTTGGCCTGACAGCGAGCCTCAGCTTCGACACACCCCCCGGGGCGACAATCGCGCTCGCGGCCGGCCTTGCTGTTGTCGGATCGCTCGTTACACGCTCCGCCTCCCGGTCAATCTCTACCGCCCCCCTAGGCAAGGGCGCTGCTGTAGCCATGACGCTCGGCGCGCTGATCCTGTCAACAGTTGGTTGCGCCCAAGCCACAAATCCACCGGTAGTCGCAACCACACCGATCATCGGCTCAATCACACAGCAGGTAGCTGGTAACGACATCAGGGTCAAGACACTGATCCCGGCCGGCGCAGACCCTCACAGCTACGAGCCACGGCCCAGTGACATCGACGCTCTCTCAACGGCCAGGCTACTTGTCCGATCAGGGCCCAGCATGGATGACTGGGCTACACGCGTTGAGGAGCGCTCAGGAGGCAACGCGACCATCCTCGACCTAGCCGCAGAACTCCCCATAAACCGCACGGATGTTGAGTTCAAGGGCACCGACCCACATTGGTTCCACGACCCGCGGAACATCGCTGCCGCGGCGGTCACCATCGGTAAGGCCCTCTCAGACATCGACCCAAGCCATGCTCCCTCATACCGAGCGCGGGCCAACCGGCTGGCGCGCACAGCAGCAAACCTCGACAGACAGGCACGCGAATGCACCTCAAGGCTTGCCTCCAGCGAGCGCAACCTCGTGACTGACCATGACGCCTTTGGGTACTTGGCCGACCGACTAGAACTTCGGATCATCGGGACGCTGATCCCATCGCAGTCAACGGCCGCCGCCCCCTCCCCACGCGAACTTGATCGCTTAGCCAAGGAGATCCGCTCCTTGGGAGTGAAGGCCATCTTCCCCGAGCGGGCCGTCGACCCCCGCCTGACAGCAAACCTCGCCCGACAGACTGGAGCCTCCTCCAAGCAGCAACTTGACGCGGACACTCTCGGCCCCGCCGGTAGCCGCAAAGGGACTTGGCAAGGGATGTGGTCCAACAATGTTGAGACTCTCGTCTCAGCGCTCTCAGGTGGGCGTGTCACCTGTGCACTTACTCAGAATGGAGGCGGTTCCCGTTAGCGCGACATCAGCACAACCGGCAGTGTCAGTTGAAGAAATGGTGGCTGGCTACGGTGGGCTGCCAGCCCTAACAGGCCTTGACTTCGTGGCGGCTCCCGGCGAACGCGTAGCCCTCTTGGGCCCCAACGGCGGAGGCAAGACAACCCTAATCAGGACTCTCCAAGGTGAGCTGACGCCTATCAGCGGCACCTTCAGCCTCCACGGGCAGATGGGCCACGTTCCCCAGAAGAGCAGCGGCCGTAACGACTGGCCGGTCACAACCCTTGATGTCGCAATCTGCGGAACCCTTGATGCCCTTCCCTGGTGGCGAGTCCCCGGGAAGACACAACGGAACTCCGCGCGCGAGGCCCTAGAGGCAGTCGGGCTTGGGGATCGCGCCTCCACTCCTTATGGCGAACTCTCGGGTGGTCAGCAACGGCGAGCACAGGTGGCTGCCGCCCTGGCTGGAGGGGCGAGCATCCTCCTCCTAGACGAACCATTCGCTGGACTCGACGCCGTAGCTGCAGACCGGCTCGAAAAACTCCTAGCGGCCCTTGCCGAGAGGGGCACAACACTCCTGATTGCTACACATGACCTTGACCAAGCACGGTCCTGGGAGAAGGTTCTGTGCCTCAATGGCGAGCAGTTAGCCTTCGGCCCCCCAGAGTCAGTCCTGACCCGCCAAACCTTGGAAGCGACATTCGGAAGTGACCTGCTTGAGGTCCCCGGGGGCGGCTTTATGGCTCCCCCACATCACCACCACGACCACTAATGCCGGCCCCACTTCAATGGCTACTTGACCCATGGCAGTCCGCGATTGTTGGTCCCGGCGGAGCCGTGACAATCGTTGTGGGCGCCTCCGCCGCAGCGATCGGTTGCTGGGTCCTGCTGCGCGACCTTCCTTATGCAGCCGAATCGCTGTCGCATGGAATGTTCCCTGGTCTTGTCGCGGCATCGCTACTTGGCATTCCAATCGCAGTGGGCGGACTCGCCGGATTAGCCCTTGCCGCTGCGGCCATCACTGCCGCGCGTCGGTGGGTCTCGCCAGACAACCATGCTGTGGCGGTCGCCATCACTCCACTCCTAGGCCTTGGGGCGATCCTCGCGCTCTCAGGGCCCGTACCCCCGGGCGTAGGCGACGCACTCTTCGGTGATGTACTTGCCGCCGATAGCACCGACCTCCTGACTGCGCTCATACTCTCCCCGCTACTTCTGTTCGTTCTGCGCACCGCTCACTGGCGCCTGCTTGCGTCTGGGATCACATCTGCCGGCTCCAGCCGGATCGACACACTCGTGATTTGCCTTCTGGCTGTAGCAACAGCAATGGCCGCTAGGAGTCTCGGCGCCCTGTTGGCCGTCGCCCTGATCATCGGACCAGCAGCCGCAGCAAGGCGATTCACAGTGAGAGCCTCGACCATGCTCTGGCTCTCATCAGCTATCGCAGCGACCTCAGCGGTGATCGGAATCGAAGTCTCGTGGCACGCGGGAGTCGCGGCGGGCCCTGCAATTGCGATCTGCGCGATCATCCCTGCAGCAGCCACTGCCCTCCTACTCCCGAAGCAGATCACCACATGACTCGTATCGACACTGAATGGGTTGAGAAAGCCACCACCGAACTACACGCGTCCGGACGCCGCGCGGGCGGGGCGCGGGCAGAAGTGATCACTCAACTCTCGAGGGAGACATGCGCGGTCACTGCCGAACAGATTGAGCGGACGCTCGCCGGCGCCAACCGGAGGGTAGGCCGGGCAAGTATCTACCGCGCACTGGAGGCCCTCGCCCATGTCGGCCTAGTCCAGCGTGTTGATCTCGGAGAAAGCGGCTCTCGTTGGGAGAGGATCGGTGCCAATGGCCACGATCATCACCACCACCTGCTCTGCTCAGCGTGCGGCCAGCTAGTGCCGTTTGAGGACGATGGGCTTGAGACGGCCCTTCACCACCTTGCCGCCAATGAGGATTTCACCGTTGACTCGCACGAGGTAACGCTCCACGGACGCTGTGCCAGCTGTGCGGCTAAGCAGGCAGCCTGATGCTGCGCGACTCCTTGACAGTCCTAGCAGCGTTCCTGCTAGGGACGGCTGTTTCGGCACTCCTCGGAGCAAGTAGCCTCGGGGTCGCATTGACCTTTGGGCAGATCGCATTTGCCGGAACTCTGACCTGGGTACTCTTGCGGCGTTAGAGGCCTCGATACCATGCTCAAACGCACCAACAGACCCGTATGACACTCGCACGCACAGCAGCCCTACTGGTCCTGGCGGCCTTGGTCGCCTCAGGCTGTAGCCAGGCCGTGGACACCCGGAAGAAGGTCAACCTCTACGGGGACTCACTTGGAGTTGAAGCCGCACCGTTTGTTGAACGCGCGCTCACCAAGTCGGGCAAGGTCTCGTTCGTCAACCGCACCCGCTCAGGAACCGCCCCGTGTGACTGGCGCAAGATCATCGCTCATGATGTCTCCACACGGCCGCCCGACGCAGCACTTGTGGAGACCTATGGCAACAATGCCTCCACCTGCCAGACGGGTGTAGGTGGAAAGAGGCCGGTCCTAGACTCACAGGAGTATTGGGCCATGTACCGCAAGGACTTGGAGAGGACCGTCAATGCCTTCCCCCGGTCAACAAAAGTCATCTTGGTGTCCGCGCCCGCAGCCTCAGTTGACATGAGGTCCGGTCGCTCACACAAGAAGCACATGCTCGCGCTGATGAGGTCCATCGCGCGAATCAGGCCCAATGTCACCTCAGTGGATGCGGGAGGACGGCTAGAACGGCCGCTCGGCCACTTCGCGCGTGTTATTCCGTGTATCGCTAACGGGCCTTGCCCAAACCACCCGACCCGTGGCAAAGCGGTCGTCAGGGCAAAAGATGGCCTCCACTTCTGTCCCGTGATCGTCTGGGCCAAGGTCAACCTGCTTGAGCACTGTCCTGTTGTCGCTTACGGCGCTTGGCGTTTTGGGATCGTTGCGGCAGTGATGGCAGCTCGGGCGGTGGGGACAACCGCTTATCCGCCGCCTCTCGTCAAGCACTGAGCCAGCCGCTCAACTAAGTAGGTGGCTGGAGCCTGCTGGGACAATCAGCCCGTATCCTCCCGTTAGTGGAACGAGAGCAACTCAAAGACGGTCACGGGAGAGAAATCCGAGACGTTCGGGTATCGGTTACGGACCGATGTAATTTCCGCTGTCAGTACTGCATGCCAGCTGAGGGCCTTCCCTGGCTAGACAGATCTGATGTCCTGACATTCGAAGAGATCGAGCGATTGGTGGGGCTTCTGGCCTCAATGGGCGTAGAGAGCGTCCGCCTGACTGGCGGCGAACCTCTTGTCCGCAAGGATCTCCCTGTGTTGGCAGCGATGCTCGCCAAGGTCAGTGGGGTCAATGACCTTGCACTCACAACGAACGGATACCTGCTGGAGCGCGACGCCGAAGCCCTCGTGGCAGCCGGAATTAACCGATTCAATGTTTCACTCGACTCCTTGGAGCGTGACCGGTTCTACCAGCTCACCCGACGCGACTCACTCGCCCAGGTCCTGAGGGGATTGGAGGTTCTTGCTCAGTTCCCCGAAGCCCACCCGATCAAGGTCAATGCCGTCGCTCTGAAGGGCGTGACTGAGGCTGAAATCCTGCCCTTCGCGGAGTTTGCTCGACAACACCCCTATGAGGTCAGGTTCATTGAATTCATGCCGCTCGACGCCGACCGGTCATGGTCAAGCGAGCAGGTCCTCAAGGGTGCGGAAATCCGAGCAGTCCTCTCGGCCCATTATGAGCTCGTTGAGGAGCCAAGGAAGGACTCCGCGACGGCAAGGGTCTTCACCTTCGCTAACGGAGAAGGTCGTCTTGGCTTCATCGACCCCGTAAGCGAGCCCTTCTGCTCTGACTGCGACAGGATTCGGATTACAGCCGAGGGCAACCTGCGGACGTGTCTCTTCTCAATCGGCGAGACAGACCTGCGTGGCCCAATGCGTTCCGGCGCGACAGATGACGAACTGGTGGCAATCGTCAGAGACGCCGTCTGGCGTAAAGAGCTCAAGCACCATGTTGGTGATGAGGGCTTCGTTCAGCCCGAGCGCTCAATGAGCGCAATCGGCGGCTGACTTACTACGGCCCAACCTCCCTGCTGTTACTTCAACGCCGCCTTGATCGCCCGGTTCATGGCGTTGATCCCGAAGGCTCCCTCTAGCCGGGCTTTGATCCGACCATCACGGCCAATCGTGAAGAGCCAAGGCTCCGTCACAAGGCCAAATGCCTCCAGCTGCGGGCGCAGCACTGGCGGCTTGTTGTCCTTGTAGACCTCTTCGTGAATCGCAACGAGGTTTGCCCCGTAGTTCGCCTGAAGCTGGAGCAGGAGGTCTGTGACCGGCCCGCAGACTCGGCTCTGGCAAAGCTGTGGCGTTGCGAAGAGCAGAGCGATTGGTGCCTTGCCGAGGACCGAGGCGAAGTTCTGCTGGTGCAGTGAGGGGTCATGTGGCTTGCGGGTATCGATCGACCCGATGTTGCCGCCGGTTGAGCTCACAGTCTCAGTGGTGATGGAAGGCGCGCGGTCACCAACATTTGGAACCGTGCTGTTCGGTGCGACAGCAATCTCCCCGGAGGTCTGGGCCAAACCCTCAGCAGTCTTGGTGAGAGTGACGACAAACCACTTGCCAGCCGTTGGCGTTGGAATCTGGGCTTCGTAGATCGCTTTCAACTGCGCTGTGTCCAAGGCAGCTCCCTCTGACAGGTACGCGGCTTGGGGAACCATCGGGTCGGCCGGCGCGGCGAACGGGCCCTTGGCTGGGCTCTGAGGGCTTTTAGCCAGATACACCACCGTTGGCCCGTAGGCGGGCTTGCCGTCGTTACCGATAACGCCAAACGCGAGCCTGTTGGTCCCCGGGGTGAACACAGAGCTGGCCTGCCCAAAGTTGTCTTGAGTGATTGCGGTGGCAGCAATGTCGGACAGGCTCCCGGCGGCGCCCTTCGGGAAGTCAGCCAAGTTGACGGTTTCAGCGTCGGTAACCGCAGAGGGCACAGGGCCCGACTCAGTCAGTGGCTTCTGGGAGCCAGATCCGCAACCTGATGTTGCTACCAGAACCATGCAGACAAGGGCAAATGCGAGTGTATTTCCGACTCGGGAGCAGGTCACGCTTTACATCATCCCACGCAAAGCACCGGATCAGCCCCAACTCCTGCCTATGATGCCCGCATGGGCGAACCAGAACCTGAAGTAGGTAGCTGGCTGAGGTGTTACCGATGCTGGTCACAGCAGCTGGAAGTCAACGTCACTTACGAGGGACTTCACCGCGTTGACCCAGCCACGGGTGAACGTGCCGACGCTGTCGACGAGATCCAAGACTCCGTGGTTCAGTGCCTTGACTGCATGCACGACCAGCCCCACCTGACTTTCAATGACGGCCGGGTCCAGCCAATTGGCAACCGCTGGGAGCGGATGGTCGCGGGCACCCCTTGGGTTGCGTCCTGCACCGTGACGGTAGAAGCCGACGAGGTTGAGGCCTGCTCAGGCCCACACGCGGGAGATGCACTCTCCTACGCCGCCTTCGGCGACCACGGGACTAGGGAGTTCTTCACCCATGTCCGTTTCCACAAGCACGATGATGACCGGGTTGTAGTTCATCTCCTGGTCGAGCTCTACGCGAGGTCGGCAGAGGAAGCAACGGACGTCCTTGCCGACGCCTCCAGAGGGATCCTCGCTATTACCTCCTTGGCCGAGGAGTCACGCCCTCCGGCCGCTGTGGACGACCCTCACGCCTGAGGCCCCGCCTCGCACTACCCAGCATCGTGGGCGACGTTGACATTCATCAGCGTCTCGGACACTCTGACCGGCTGAAACAAGCTAATACACGGTCCCCGGCTCCCCGATACGGTCCCATATGCCACATGGCTGGAAAACACCGGGGCTCCACTGTCTCCTGGCTGAGCACAGAAGGATGCTTCGGCGAGGTTGGCAACTGTCACGCCCAGATCAGCGAATGTCACTGTCACTCCGGTCCGGGTGACTACGCCACAGTTACTGGCGCGAGAGGCAGCGCCCGAGACACATACCCTGGCACCAACAACCGGGATCGAATCGCTTCTGATCGCATAGCTGAAATTCTCCGTTGTTCCCAGACCTCGCCTTACCGCAACCCACGCGCGCGGCTGCCAGCCAGCCGGGTTGTCAATTGCCACGATCCCAACATCCCCTAACAGGTCAAAGCGCCTGTTCCTAATCGCACCAATCCGGTGAACCGTTCCGTTTGAAAAATCAGTCAGCCAGGTGCGGTCCCATAGGACTTGACAGTGCCCAGCTGTGAGCAGGTAAGGCTTTGATATCAGCCGCGAGCGGACAATGAACCCACCGGTACAACCAGAGAATCCTCCGTAGACGAACACCCCTCCACGCAACGGCGGGTCGCAGAAGACAGACCTGCAGGGCAGGGTAATTGGAGCAAAGTTCCCAGCGGCAAGCCTTACGCGACCGGAGAACCTCGTTAGCGCCCGATATACAAATCTTCTCTGAGCGGGTGTTGAGTGAGTGTCGGTCGGGGTCACTATCAGTACTGCGTTGAGGTCAGTTCTGTCGCCGAGGCTAACTGGGACCGGAGCACGGCGATTCGCGTTCGAGAGCCTAGCCGTGAGGTAACGACGAACCTGGTCCAGATCGTCCTCAGAATGTGACACGCTCACAACTGCCCCTGAGACCCCAACCTTTCCGAAGGCGGCTTCAAGCCTGATCACATCCGTTGCCGTCGGGTTAACAACGCCAACTCGATAGCCCGGGTCGCCGGAATCGACCATCCACACCCCGGCGAACCGCTTACCGGTTAGCCCTCGCGCAAACTCCACGATGTCATTGGGCGTCGTTCCCTTCCTAGGAGCCGTGACCGTGGACCCTCTGGTTCCCTGCTGACCTCGCTCAACTGACTGCCCAAGAGAGAAGGCTCCAAGGCTTGCTACGGCAATGAGAATCCCGCCTATGGGGACCGCTTGGTTGAGCGCGAAGCGCGGATTCCTTCTCACAATTCGATGTTAGGACCCGCCCGCAATCGCGTGCAAAAAACCCCCGACAACCTCAACCGCCATCGTGGGCGACATTGACGCGAAGGGCGTTCTCAGCGCTCCTGACAGGCTCGTAGAAGCTGTCACAGAAGTCAGCGGCCCCAGACAGGAGGCCGTAGGCCGTATGCCCCGCGAAAACGGGCGCACCGCTATCTCCTGGGATGGCGCAGAGCGTTGACTCAACCATTCCCGCAACCACCGCATCGCCGTAATCCACTGTCACATTTACGGCTGTTACCGTGCCGCAGTCAGTCCCCCCGAGCTGCGCACCCGTGTCGCAAACCCTCATTCCTAACTTGACATCCGCGTCAGCAACGATGCGGTATTGCGCGTTGGCGGTAGTGGTCAACCCATCTGTCACGTTCACCCAAGCACGCGCTCGCCAGCCGGCAGGGTTGTCAACACGGATGATGGACGCGTCGCTTGAGAGGTCAAAGTGCGACGAGTGGACCGCGCCAATCACATGGACCTGGCCGTTTGTAAAGGCGGTGAGCCAGTTTGTGCCGTGGTCAACGTCGCAATGACCCGCAGTCATTTGGTAGAGCTTCGCGTCCGTTCGGCTGCGTGCAAGAAAGGCACTTGTACAGGAGACCACGTTGGTGCTGATGAGGTTCCCCCCGCGAAGAGGCGGATCGCAGATCGGATAGCGGCACCCGAGCGATGTGGGCCGCACTTCCTTGTCCCGGAAGTCAACTAGCTCCGGATAGCGCTCCGCGATCGCCGTGCGAAGAGCTGACTGATGGGCTGTTCGCGAAAGCTCCGGTGGCATGGTCACGATCACCTTGCCAAGGTCGGGTCGTTCACCGACAGTGATCCTCCAGTGGGCTCCGGCATCTGCTGGCCCGACTTGTGGAGTTATCCATGCCACGGCTTGCTCAAGCTCACTGGCGTGCGTGTCCGCCAGGCTTAACCCCGGATGAAGGGCCAGCGCAACCACCATCAGAGCCGTGCCAATACCCCCCCGCACCCGGCTTCGTCGGCGGATCTCAGCGGGGTCTTGATGGGTGGAAGCCACTCACCAGTCACACTAGCCCCGATCCGGCTGCGGCCCGCCCTATCTTTGCTTTAGCCGAGGCGTTCGGTGAGCGTTGCCAACTGTGTGCGCATCTCAGCTGGGAGACGCTCCCCAAGCGAATCAAGGTGATCCGCAATGGAGGACAGCTCAGCCTTCCACTCAGCATCGTCAACCTTCAGCAGCTCCGCAAGGTCAGCGGAGTCAACCTCAAGGCCCTCAATGTTGAGGTCTCCAGCCTCAGGGAGTACGCCGATAGCCGTATCCGTGCCACCGACGGCAGAGTCACAGCGGCGGAATACCCATTCCAGGACGCGACTGTTGTCGCCGAATCCAGGCCAGAGCCAGCGACCGTCAGCGTCCTTGCGGAACCAGTTGACGTAGAAGATCTTCGGAAGATTGTCCGAATCAGTCTTGGTTCCAATGTTGAGCCAGTGCCCGATGTAGTCGGCCATGTTGTACCCAGCAAACGGCAGCATCGCGAATGGGTCACGGCGCAGGACGCCCATGGCGCCTGCCGCTGCGGCGGTGGTCTCAGAGGACATGGTTGCCCCGAGGAAGACCCCGTGATTCCAGTCAAAGGCCTCGTGCACGAGCGGCACGACGCCTGAGCGGCGGCCACCAAAGAGCATCGCGTCGATCGGCACGCCAGCAGGGTCTTCCCATGAGGGCGCAATCGCCGGGTCCTGACCAGCGGCGACAGTGAACCGCGCGTTGGGATGCGATGAAGGCGTCTCTGAACTAGGCGTCCAGTCGTTGCCACGCCAGTCGATCAGGTGTGCTGGGGCCTCCTCCGTCATGCCCTCCCACCAGATGTCTCCGTCGTCCGTGAGGGCGCAGTTGGTGAAGACAGTGTTGTCCTTGATGGTGGCCATGGCGTTGGGGTTGGTTGCCTCGCTGGTGCCAGGTGCGACGCCAAAGAAGCCGGCTTCAGGGTTGATGGCGTAGAGACGGCCATCTTCCTTGAACTTCATCCAGGCGATGTCGTCGCCAACTGTCTCAACTGTCCATCCCTCAAGTGTCGGAATCAACATTGCGAGGTTGGTCTTGCCACAGGCCGATGGGAACGCAGCTGCGACATGCTTGACGGCACCTTCTGGTGAGGTCAGCTTGAGGATCAGCATGTGTTCAGCCATCCAGCCTTCGTCGCGCGCCATCACTGAAGCGATGCGAAGCGCGAAGCACTTCTTGCCAAGCAGAGCGTTACCGCCGTAGCCGGAGCCGTAGGACCAAATCTCGCGAGTCTCTGGGTAGTGGACGATGTACTTGGTCTCCTTGTTGCAGGGCCAGGTCACATCTGCCTGTCCATCAGCGAGCGGAGCGCCAACTGAGTGAACGCATGGCACGAAGTCACCGTCATCGCCGATGACATCAAGGGCACCCTTGCCCATGCGGGTCATGATCTTCATCGACACCACAACGTAAGCCGAGTCAGTCAGCTCGACGCCAACATGGGCGATCGGCGAACCAAGTGGACCCATTGAGAACGGAACTACGTACATCGTCCGCCCCTTCATCGAGCCGTCAAATACCCCGTTGAGCTCCTCACGCATCTCTGTGGGTGCGCGCCAGTTGTTTGTTGGACCCGCATCGATCTCCTGCTCGGAGCAGATGAATGTGCGGTCTTCGACGCGAGCAACATCGTCCGGGTCTGACCATGCGAGGTAGCTGTTTGGTCGCTTGTCCTCGGAGAGCCGGCGGAAGGTCCCTGCGTCAACGAGCTCTTGGCTGAGACGGTCGTACTCCGCGTCGGAGCCGTCGCACCAGACCACCTGGTCAGGCTTGGTGAGTGCTGCTACCTCTGCAACCCATGCGTTTAGGCGGGCGTGATTTGTGGGGGATTCACTCATGGTCTGGTCAGCTCCTTGTCATTGCGAATACGAAAGGCGCCACTACGTGACGCCAGAGTCGGGATGATGCCCACTTCGGCGGCGACTCGTCGCGCCGCCGAAGTGGCAAAGGCTCAGGCTGGTCGCTTGGGAATCAGAACCAGACGCTTGAACTCGGCTACGAGAAGGCCGTCCTGGTTGTTAACACGCGTATGTACTTTCACGACACCGCGGTCAGGCTTGCTCTTGGACTCTTTGACCTCAAGCACCTCGGTCTCAACGAAAAGCGTGTCCCCGTGAAAGACAGGGTTAGGGTGGCTGAGTTCATCCGTGGCCAAGTTGGCGATTGCCTTGCCTGACACGTCGCTCACGCTCATACCGAGAGCAAGGGAGTAGACAAGTGGACCCACGACGACATTCTGTCCCTGCTGGCTCTTGCCGGCGTAGACATCGTTGATGTGAAGCGGGTGGTGATTCATGGTGATCAGGCAGAAGAGATGGTCATCTGCTTCGGTCACAGTCTTAGCTGGCCAGTGCTTGTAAGTCGCTCCTACCTCGAACTCCTCTAGGTAGCGGCCGTACGAGTGGGCGCCTGATGCTTCACGTGTCTGTTGGTCTGTGCTGAATTCGCTGCTCATGGTTTCTTATTACCTCTGCGTGGGCGGGTTGAATTGCGGGAAGGACCCCAAGAATGCCGACTGCCGCTGACAGGTGTCTGCTCCCTGCCGGTCAGTCTGCCGCAGCAGGCCAGTCTCAGGTACCGTTCGACACCGTTCCACAGGCCCGCGTCTCAACGCGGCGAGCCCAGTTTCCCGTCCAACCGACCCCCCACAAGGAGCAAAGTGCGCAATCCCCGCGACTTCCTCAAGCCAATGGCAATCGGCGCCCCAGAGCCGCTGACCGAGATTCCCTTCCCACCGTCCAGGATGATCCACTTCCTCGACTTCAGCAACGAGAAGATGCTGGCGAAGGTCCCACAAATTGCTCCGACCGTAGACATCCTGCTCGGCAACCTTGAGGACGCCGTTCCGGTGGACCGCAAGGAAGCAGCCCGCGCAGGGCTGATCAAGGTTGGTCGCGACATTGATCTTGGCGGTACGCAGCTCTGGACCCGAATCAACTCACTTGAGTCACCGTGGGTGCTTGATGACCTGACCCAGGTCGTCGGCGAGATTGGCCACAAGCTTGATGTCGTGATGGTCCCCAAGGTCGAAGGGCCGTGGGACATTCACTACGTTGACCGTCTCCTCGCGCAGCTTGAGGCGAAGGCCGGTGTCACCAAGCCAATCCTGATCCATGCCATTCTGGAGACAGCCCAAGGCGTCGCCAACCTTGAGGAGATCGCCTGCGCCTCTCCGCGAATCCAGGGCATGAGCTTCGGCCCAGCGGACCTCGCAGCTTCCCGCCGGATGAAGACCACCCGTGTCGGCGGCGGCCACCCCGGCTACCAGTCGATCTCAGACCCAGTCAACACAGAGGACTTCACCGAGGGGCGCCAGCGCTTCCAGCAGGACCCGTGGCATTACTCAATCGCCCGCATGGTGGACGCCTGTACCTCAGTCGGTGCCCTGCCGTTCTACGGGCCATTCGGCGACATCAAGGATGTAGTCGCATGTGAGGTTCAGTTCCGTGCGGCATTCCTACTCGGATGCGTAGGCGCGTGGTCACTGCACCCAGCACAGATCGATATTGCCAAGAAGGTCTTCTCCCCCGACCCAGACGAAGTTGCTTTCGCACGCAAGGTGATCGAAGCGATCCCTGACGGTCGTGGAGTTCACATGATTGACGGCAAGATGCAGGACGACGCAACCTGGAAGCAGTGCAAGGTGATGGTTGACCTTGCCGAAATGCTTGCCAGCCGTGACCCTGAAATGGCGAAGCTCTATGGAATGGAGTCGTAAATGAGGTTCTTTGAGTACGAAGCGCGAGAGATCGTCAAGCGCGCAGGCATCCCAGTCACCGACTTCGGTTTCACGCGTGACGCCGCTGAGGCTAAGGAAATCGCCGCACGAATCGGTGGACCAACCGTAATCAAGAGCCAAGTGCTCTCCGGTGGTCGCATGAAAGCCGGTGGCGTCCAGTTCGCTGACACCCCAGAGGAAGCTCAGACCCACGCAGAGAACGTCCTCAAACTTGAGATCAACGGACAGATGCCTCGAGGCATCCTTGTTGACCCGAAGGCTGACATCGACCAAGAGTTTTACGTTGGCGTTGTCTGGGACGGCACTGCAAAGCAGCCAGTGATCATCTTCTCCCCAGTTGGCGGAATCGATATTGAGCAGGTAGCTGAGGAGCAACCAGACAAGGTTGGCCGCAGGCACTTCTCAAACATCCTTCCGTTCAGCGACTACATCGCCAAGGAAGTCATCGCATCAACCGGCGTGACCGGCAGCGACCTCAACAAGCTCGTCCCAATCGTCACCAAGCTCGCGAAGCTGTTCGTTGAGAAGGACATGACGCTCGCTGAGATCAACCCACTCGGCAAGCTCAAGGACGGCAGCTTCGTTGCCCTCGATGCCCACATGGACATGGAGAACGAGGCCAGAGGTCGCCACAAGGCGCTCCTCGCAGACCTCGGTGTTGCCGATGAGGAAACCCGTGAAGCACGCGAGGCCACCCCATTCGAGATCGCCGGTGAAGCCGTAGATGCAATGGACCACCGCGGCGTGGCAGGAAACGTCACAGAGTTCGACGGCAACCTTGGCCTTGTGATTGGCGCCGGCGGCGGGTCACTGACCTTGTTCGATGCCGTTCGTGCCCAGGGTGGAGACCCAGCCAACTACTGCGAGATTGGCGGCAACCCATCGGTCAACAAGGCCTGTGGCCTTGCCAAGCTCGTACTCCAGAAGCCTGGCGTGGACAAGATCGCCGTGATGATGAGCATCGTGTCCAACACCCGGGTAGACATTGTCGCCCGTGGCGTTATTAAGGCCTGCCTTGAACTTAATATGGACCCCGCGGAGAAGATCGCGATCTTCCGAATCCCCGGCGCTTGGGAGGACGAGGGATTCCTCATCCTCGACAAGTACGGAGTCGAATACGCGGATCGTTCCGTTTCCCTGCATGAGGCTGCGCGCCGCGCAGTCGAGAAGATTGGAGCCGCAGCATGAGCATCCTCGTAAACGAGAACACGACGTTCATCGTCCAGGGCATCACCGGGCGTGAGGCAGTCAACCTGACGCGCGAGTGCCTCGACTACGGCAAGGGAGCCAAAGTTGTTGGCGGTGTTACCCCCGGCCGTCTTGGGCGCGAAGTTCACGGCGTCCCAGTCTTTGACACCGTTGCCCAGGCCGTCGCGCACCATGGCAGCCCGATCGATGGGTCAGTAGTTACAGTTCCGCCGGCCTTCACCAAGGACGCTGTCTTTGAAGCAATCGAGAACGGCATCAAGCTGATCGTGATTGTCACCGAGCGGATTCCGCGCCGTGACGTCGCTCAGATGGTTGAGCTCGCAACACTCCGCGGTGCCCGCATCATCGGGCCTAACTGCTTGGGCATCATCGTGCCTGACGTTGTCAAGATGGGTGGCATCGGCGGGCCTGCCAAGGACGCTGCCAAGTCATACACCCCGGGTTCAGTAGGCGTAATCAGCCGTTCGGGCGGCATGACAACTGAGATGTCCTCGACGCTCACTGCCGCTGGCCTTGGTCAGAGCACGGCGGTGTCAATTGGCGGTGACGCAATTATTGGCTCCAGCTACGCAGAGCTAATGCCGCTGTTTGAGGCTGACGAGCAGACAGAGGCGATTGTTATCTACACCGAGCCCGGCGGCCGCATGGAAGCTGAGCTTGCCAAGTGGGTAACTGACAACAACAGCCGTCTGCCGATAGTCGCATTCATGGCAGGCCGGTTTATGGACGAGATGCCGGGGATGAGCTTCGGCCACGCTGGCACCATCGTTGAGGGCAAGGAAGACACTGCAACCGAGAAGATTGCTCGCCTAGCTGAGGCTGGAATCGTCGTCGCTGAGGAGATCGCTGAGATCCCCGAGCTGGTCAAGCAGGCAATCGCGAAGAGGAAGGGCTAGATCATGGATGGAGTCTTCATTTCAGTTGAGGTCAATGGCGACGCAGCAGCCGACGCCGCATTGGCAGCGAAGCTAGAGGAGGTCTGCCCAGTCAGCATCTTCAAGGGAACACCATCCGGCGTTGAGATCAACGCAGAGTTCCTTGACGAGTGCGTTCTCTGCGGACTTTGCCTTGATGCTGCACCCGACGGCGCAGTAACCGTCACCAAGCTTTACTCGGGCGAGACTCTCACCCGCTGATCGCAACTGTTCTGCCCGCGCGTTCCGCGGGCAGAAGCAGCGACAGCAGGCCAGCAAGCAGGACGAACACAACCGATGCCCAGAGGCACGCGGTCAACCCTTGCCACTGGTAGAGCGCACCAGAGAGGATGGTCCCTAGCAGCCGGCCGCCTGCATTAGCCATGTAGTAGAAGCCGACATTCATGGCAACTTTGTCGCCGTGTGAGTAACTGAGAATCAGGTAGGAGTGAACCGCCGAGTTCACCGCAAAGACCGCACCGAACGCTGCGAGCCCGCAGACAAGCACTGCTGTGGGATCAAGGTCGACCTCAAGCGCAATCGCGATCGCGGCAGGAAAGACGGCCAAGAGAAACGCCACTAGGGCAGCTGTTCGGCCATCTGGCTGGCTTAGCCCAGTCGAACCACGAACTCCAACCCAGCGCGGAGCGGAAGCCTGCACCGCGCCGTAACCAATCACCCAGATCGCGAGGAAGCTCCCAACTTCCCAGAACGACCAACCCAAAACAGTGCGCAGATACACGGGCAGACCGACAACAAACCAGACATCGCGCGAAGCAAACAGGAAGATGCGCGCGGCGGCCAGAAGATTCACCGACCGGTTCTGGCTGAACATGTGGCGGAACTTGGCCCCAACATCCGGCGCACCGAGCCCTCCGTCCATCAAGAGCGCCGTCGCTACCAGTGTCAAGGCAACAGCCGCGGCGAGAATCAACATGGCTGTCTGGAAGCCGACGAGGGTGAGGAGTAAGCCACCGAGGAAGAACCCGACACCCTTAAGTGCGTTCTTTGAACCAGTCAGGGTCGCCACCCAGCGGTACAGACCGCTTTCGTCTCCATCAGCAACAACCAGCTTGACCGCACTCTTTGAGCTCATCTTCGTCAGGTCCTTTGCGATACCCGATAGAGCTTGTGAAGCCATGACGTATCCAACGACCAACCACGCACTCGGGGCAAGGCCCAACATGGACAGGGCTACAACCTGGACGCTCAGTCCTGCAAAGAGAGTTGTCTTGAGGCCAAAGCGCGCCGCTAACCATCCACCAACAAGGTTGGTGACGATGCCGAATACCTCATAGAACACGAACAGCGATGCGAGCTCAAACGGGCTGTAGCCCAGGCTGTAGAAGAAGAACAGCACCAACACGCGGCTGGCCCCATCGGCCAGCGTGTCTACCCAGTAAGCAGCCGTAACGAGGATGTAGTTGCGTAGGTCGCCCCCTTTTTGGTCTGCCATCTCAGTAGATGTTCCCATCAGGACCCCGTCGGAAGCGAGCCTGCGACCATCCGCGTCAACTCAACCCAACGGTTGACATACCCCCACTCGTTGTCATACCAAGCCAAGATCTTCACCTGAGTCCCGTTGGTAACGATCGTTGAGGCAGCGTCAATAACCGCCGACCGCGGGTCACCCCTGAAGTCAACGGAGACAAGCGGCCTCTCCTCGTATCCCAGAATTCCACTCAGGGGCCCTTCCGCAGCAGTGCTGAGGAGTGCGTTGACCTGCTCCACTGTCGTGGGCTGCGCAACCTCAAAGACACAGTCAGTTAGCGACGCGTTGAGGAGGGGCACCCTTACGGCTAGCCCGTCAAGCTTCCCCTGCAACTCGGGGAAGATGAGGCCGATTGCCGTGGCCGAGCCGGTGGTCGTTGGAACCAGGGACATGCTGCTCGCCCGCGCACGCCGGAGGTCACCGTGCATCGTGTCCACGACCATCTGAGTCCCGGTCATGTCGTGCAAAGTAGTTATCGACCCATGCTCAATCCCGATCCCCTCATGGATGACCTTCACGACTGGCGCGAGGCAGTTGGTAGTGCATGATGCCGCGGTCACAATGTGGTGCTCGTCAGCACGGTAGAGATGGTCATTGACTCCCATCACAATGTTGAGAGACCCGTCCTTGACTGGCGCAGCGACAATGACCTTCTTAACCGACCGCTCAAGGTACGGAAGGAGGGTCGCCTGACTCCTGAAGTTGCCGGTGGCCTCTAGTACAACATCGACTCCGTGTTCCTGCCATGGGACATCACCCGGCGTCGGGTCTTGGCTGAACGTGACGCGGCGGCCACCTGCGCTGATCGCGTCACCATCTCCCTCAGCATCATGACCCCAACGACCATGTACAGAGTCAAATGTCAGTAGATGCGCCGCTGCCGCGGCGTCCCCGGCAGTCTCGTTGATATGCACTACCTCAATCTCAGGCCAATCCCAAGAGGCACGCAGGGCAAGGCGTCCCATCCGGCCAAAGCCGTTGATGCCAACCCGGACTGCTGAGACAGTTCCCATAGGGACGGAAACTACCTCGTTGGTACCACCAACAAGTGAACAGCTTGATAAGCGCCAGGCGGGTTCCCCTCTCCCCCGGCCAGCGCACATAGGCCCTAGAGGCTTTAGGATTTCACCCATGAGCGCCGCCCTCAAGATCCTCGCGGCCACATCAGCGGCACTGCTCGTGGGCACCCCCTCCGCCTCCGCCACCGATGTGAAACTGACCTCAAGTGGTCTCCTCCAGCCTGCCTTCGACCGCGCTACCCCCAACTTCGTAACGACATGCGTGGGAGGTCACATCAAAGTGACCGTGAGAGGCGGGACGGGCGTCACGAGCAAGGTTGACTCCCGCAGCAGCGTCCGGGGGAGCCTCACGGCCACCGTAAGCCTCAAGCCTGGACGAAGGACGGTCGTCCGCATCACAGATGTGTCAGGCACCACGACTCATTCCATCAGGTGCCTCCCAGCTGACTTTCCAAAGGTCTCCTCAGCTGGGACGCTGCCCGCTTCGATCCCACTGTTTGGGTTAGACGACAGTTCAGGCCGCTCGAGGGCAGACAAGATTATGGACTCCTACGCGATCATCATCGATCGTCATGGCGCTCCCATCTGGTGGCGTAAAGAGACCTCCAGCTTCCTCAACCTGTTTGCAACGCCCGACGGCAATCTGGGCTTTGGCCATTCAGGCGGAGCACTCGAGATCCGAACCCTGCGAGGAACTTTGGTCAGCTCATTAGCCCCTGCTGGTGGTGACACAGATGCTCACGAGGCTATCCCGACAAGTCGCGGCACCTGGTTGATGGGACGGCACATAAGCCGAACAGGAGCTGACCTCTCCTCAATCGGGCTCGGAACCGGTCAGAAGGTCTTGGACTCGGATCTCGTCGAGATCAATTCCTCAGGCAAGATCCTCTGGTCGTGGAGTTCCGCAGCGCACCTTGCAACCTCGGAGACGATCATGCCCCAGATCACAGGCTCTGGGAACGCCCGCGTGGTTGACCTCGCCCATGCCAACTCATTTCAAGAGGACGGCAACGGAGGTCTGCTTGCATCGTTTCGCAACACGGGAGCGGTGTACCGAATCCGTCTCAGTGACGGGAGCATCGACTGGAAGCTGGGCGGTACGACCACCGCACAGAGCCTGAGCTTTCTGGGCGACACTGCGATCACCGCCGAGCGCCATCTACTCGGGCAGCACAATGTCCGCTTGATGCCAGATGGCACCATCACCCTGCTTGACAATGGCTCGCCGTTGGTCTCACAGGGCGTCCGCACAGCCCGTCCGCCACGAGCCTTGCGGATCCAGATCGATCCACTTGCCAGAACCGCGACCCTGATCCAAACCCTAAGTGACCCGTCCGTAACGAGCAGCCCCTGCTGCGGAAGCGCTCGGCTGATGTCCGGCGGCGAGTGGTTCGTGGCGTGGGGCGGCACCCCTTATGTCAGGAGTTACGACGCAAGCGGGAATCTGGTCTTTGCACTCAAGTACATGAATCCAGCTCGATTCACCTACCGTGCGACACCACTACTTGCGTCTGGCATCACAGAGGCTAGTGTGATCACAGGAATGGATTACCTCTCTAAGTGATTCCCACAGATCAGGAGCTTCAAATGACTTCCAGCGCCGTCAGCCCAACCGGCACTCTGCGCCGTCTCAACTTTGCCGTCGGCTCGCTCCATGCCATGCAGGCGGTGTTGATCCTTTTTATCGCCAAGCCTGCGGCCTTGGCCGTGAGGCTGTCCTACATGACGGGACCTCCAGGAGAAGGCTCCTACGGCGGACCCGCCACCCTCTTTGACCTCAGAGTTGACCTTGCGGTTGTCTTGTTCCTCGCCCTCGCTGCCATTGACCACCTGTCGGTAGCCACATGGGCCCGGCGCAGCTACGAGGCTAACGTCGTGAGAGGGATCAACCCCGCACGGTGGCTGGAGTATTCCGTCAGCGCTTCCGTGATGGTCGTGCTGATTGCCCTGCTCTCGGGAATCAACGAAATCACCGCACTGATCGCCCTGTTCGGGGTGAACGCCTCCATGATCCTCTTTGGATTGGTGATGGAGCGCGTCAACCTAGACCGAGCCACAGTCAATTGGAGCCCGTTCATCTACGGCTGCATAGCGGGAGCGATTCCTTGGATAGCAATCACAGTCCAGCTGATCGCCTCGGAGAACGAGGGCTCAAGCCCCCCAGGCTTTGTCTACGGGATCTTCGTGACGCTATTCCTTCTGTTCAACACCTTCGCATTGAACATGTGGCTCGCCTACCGTGCCCGAGGCCGCTGGTCCAACCCAGTCTTCGTGGAACGGGTGTACCTCTGGCTCAGCCTGATCGCCAAGAGCGCACTTGCTTGGCAGGTCTACTTCGGAGCACTAGCGGGAAGCTGATCCCTCACCAGCGTCGGGGCCGCCTAAGGAGCTTCTGGGCATAACCAGATACAGCGATTGGCGACATGATCGGCTGGTAGAGCAAGAGATACCCGACGAAGCCCCAACGGTTCTCCCTTACCTTCAGCCTCATCTCTTCGTAGACACCGCGCTGAAGCCTGTACATGAGCCACGAAAGCAGGATGTTTAGCGGCAGCACCGCCACCGTCAGGGGGCCCACAATCGCGAAGTTCCCGAAACACGCGAGGACCAAGCCGGGCAGAAACGCAAACGTGTAGCAGAGGTCCACCCAGGGAAAGAGGCAGTTGATCGCGATGCCGTGGGAGGCGATGTTGTGCTTCTTGAGCAAGGGCCAGCCGTATGCGCCTAGCCCCTCAATCATTCCCCTCGCCCAGCGTGAGCGCTGTCTCACGAATCGCCGGAACTGTGTCGGGACGGCTGTGAAAGCAACAGCTGTCGCCTCAAAGGTAACCGTCCGGCCCTCCGCAAGAAGGGCCCAAGTCAAGGTGATGTCTTCCCCAATCATGTCCGGCCAACCGCCAGCCTCCCTGACCGAATCGGTCTGGTAAACAGAGAAAGCGCCATGCAGAACCGCAGCGCGGACTCCTGACGCAAGCGCGGCAAGGTGCTCCTCTGCGTCGGGATGCCAGCGTTCCTGAACCGCACCGACCTTCACAGTCCCTCTCCCGCCCTGCCGAGCCCGGGCCGGCGACGGCAGCGGAGGGCCGGACTGAATCACCTGTGGGGACTTCAAGCCACCGGCACCTGCTGAGTAATGCAGTGGATCCCGCCCCCACCAAACGCCAGTGTTAGAGCGGGCACACCGATGACCTCTCGGCCCGGCATCAGTGACCTCAAGAACCCAAGTGCCTCTTCGTCCATGTCCGGGTCGACACCAGCCGTTGGGACAACTGCTCCCCCGTTGGCCATGTAGAAGTTGAGATAGGGAATCACAACATCCTCGCTTCCCGACCGCGCGGCACGTGGCAGCAGCTCGAGCGTCTCTACCTCGACTCCAGCGGCCTCCAGCCGCTCCCTGTTCCGAACCATTGGCTCGTGATTGGGATCCCCCGGAGGCGCAGTCTGCAGCAGCGCACGGCCCGGGGCCAGAAACGCACAGATGTTGTCCACATGGCCGTCAGTATCAGCGTCCTCAGCGAGGCCTTGGTCAAGCCAGATCACATCGTCGATCCCCAGAAGTTCCTGCAACGCCCTCTCCAAGTCTCCCCGAGGAGTGTCAAGGTTTCGGTTCTCATTCAACAGACACTGCTCGGTAGTCGCAAGAAGCCCGGAGCCATCCACGACTATTGATCCACCCTCAAGGACAAGCGATGAAGCATGTCGCTCAATCCCAAGCAGCTTGAGGATCTCCGTCGAGACCTTCCGATCATTCTCATAGGGGGTAAAGCGGTCTCCCCAACCGTTGAAGTCAAAGTCCACTCCAACGCGCTCTCCTTCTGCGCCCGTGACAATGATGGGTCCGCTGTCTCTCAGCCATGAGTCGTCGATCGGAATACCAACAACCTCCACGTTGTTTCCCGGGCACAACTTCTGTGCCTCCTCAACATCCTCCGGGTTGGCAACGACTGTGACCGGCTCAAACTGACTAACGGCGTCGACCACGGCAGTGTGGCAAGCCTTCGCAGCGTCTAGGCCAGTTCCACGCCATGCATCGGCCCGGGTTGGCCAGGCAATCAGCGTGCGCTCGTGCGGCTCCCAGTCCGCAGGCACAGAAAGGCCGCGATCACGTGGGGTTGCCAGCGCGCCCGACACCCTCAGTGAGCCTTTCGAAGGCCGTTGCGCTCCTCCTGCTTACCAATCACCTGTGCGAGCAGCCTGAGCATTGCGCTGTCCCCGCTTGCCTTCCAGTCACCCTTGTCAAAAGAGTCATGCCAATCAGCGATGTGCCCCTTCTCTGCGAGCGTGTTGAACGTGGCGCGTGGAATCTCCAACCTGATGCGAGCGTGGTCGGCCACACCCTTAGTGATCTTCAGCCCGTCGGGGCCACCCATCGCCACGTTGTAGGGCTGAACATCGCCACGCCCAAGAAGCTCCAGATCAACAATCAACGCGAGTGGCTTCAAGGCAGGGACCTCATCAAGGAACCTGTTGACTGCCTGCTCAATCAGTGCTGGTGCATCACTGGACATAGAGAGAGCGTACTCCCCCCTCCCGGAGCTCACACGAATTATCGGTGAATGATCGCCTTGAGCAGCACAATTGCGACACCAAACACAAGGGCGAGTGCAACGGCCAAAACAGCACTCTTTAGCGATGCACCCCCACGCCTAGCAGCGTAGAACGAGGTCAGACCCAGCTCGCCAACACAAACTGCGAGAGCCGTGTTGATGGCAAGATGGTCTGGCAGCAGGTCAACGGCGCCCATAACAAGAATCAGGAGTGGCACCGTCGTCGCCCCGAGCATGGGCCACTCGCGGATAAGCGCCTTGCGCGCCCGCCCGACCGTTGGCTGAACGCCCTGACCGGACCAATCCCCGAGAAGGGCTGAGTAGACATGCGCCAACCAGAAGGTGACAAGCGTGAACGCGGTGTACAGCCCAATCTGGCCTGCGCGGTCCCCGTTCTCAACATCCGCTGCGGCCATTACCGAGGCGGCGACGATCAGCCCATAAACAGCACCCGGGACATTGCCCGGGTGCCTTGGCCGAAATGCCTTCAGGCGGCGGCCGTCATGTTCAGGTACCTGACTCAGATCTTGTGGCGCTGAAGAAGCTTCTTGCCGATAACCATGCGCTGGATCTCGGATGTTCCCTCACCGATCAGAAGCAGTGGGACATCGCGGTAAAGGCGCTCTACCTCGTACTCCTTGGAGTAGCCGTAGCCACCGTGAATCCGGAAACACTGTTCAACACAGAAATGCCCTGCCTCTGATGCAAACAGTTTGGCCATCCCGGCCTCGAGGTCGGATCGCTCGCCGTTGTCCTTCATCCGCGCGGCACGGAGGGTCATCAGCCTTGCGGCGTCAACCTGGGTTGCCATGTCGGCGAGCTTGAACTGAATGGCTTGGTGCTGAGCGATTGGCTTGCCGAATGTCTTGCGCTCTTGGCTGTAACGGAGTGCGAGTTCAAGCGCCCGCTGTGCGATACCAACTCCACGGGCTGCGACATTGACGCGACCAACCTCAAGCGCGTCCATCATCTGAATGAAGCCCTTACCAACGCCGGCCTCTTCGCCGCCGAGGATGTTGTCGGCTGAACAGCGGTAGCCGTCAAACACGAGCTCGGTTGACTCGACGCCCTTGTAGCCCATCTTCTTGATCGAAGGCGGAACGTTGAAGCCCTTGTTGTCGCCGGTGTTCTCGTGAACCCCTGGCTCCTTCTCGGCGATGAAGCACGTCATGCCCTTGAAGGCGGGCTCGGCTGTGATGTCCGTCTTGACGAGGACGAAGCAGAGGCCGCTCATCAGACCATTGGTAACCCACATCTTCTGACCGTTGATCTCCCACATGCCGTCCTCAACCTTCTTGGCAGTGGTCTTGATGGCCTGAACATCGGAGCCAGCTTCAGGCTCCGAAAGGCTGAACGAAGCACGCAGTTCCCCTGTCGCCATCAGCGGCAGGAACTTGGCCTTCTGCTCCTCCGTTCCGAACTGCATCAGGAGGTACGCGCCGATGAAGTGGGTGTTGATGATGCCCGAGATGCTGATCCAACCCCTCGCGAGCTCCTCGACAATCATCGTGTAGGTGGTGAGGTCAAGGCCCATTCCGCCGTACTCCTCGGGAATGGTCACTCCGAACAGACCGAGTTCCTTCATCTGCTCAACGATTGGAGCTGGGAACTCGTCAGCGTGGTCGTAATGCTCTGCGTTTGGGAGCACCTGCTCGTCCACGAACTGGCGAACCATCTCCGTGATTGCTGCCTGTTCGTCTGTCTTGTCTGAGAACTGCGGGGTGGCGGTTGCCATTTCTTTATCGACTCCCGTGTCGTAATTGAAGGTTCTGGAAGCGAATCTTACCGATGGCAGCCTATTCTCCACCCTTCGTGAACCCAACGGCTGAGATTGTTCAACAGGCTGACCCGGACCGACTCGCACTTCTCTCCCTTGGATACGGGGGAGAGCGGCGTCAATGGTCATTCGCAGACGTGGCCGAGTTCTCTTCACGGTTCGGCGGCTGGCTCCAGTCCAATGGAGTTGCGCAAGGCGACACCGTTATGACAGTGCTTGGAAGCCGGCCGGAATGGGTCTTGGCGATGCTTGGAATCTGGCGCATCGGCGCTGTGGCTCTGCCGTGCCACAGCTCATTGCGACCGCACGACTTAGACCTGCGGATCAAGGCTGCTCAGCCGGCCCTAATCCTGTGTGAGGCCTCAACCGCCGAGGCTGTTCGTGCCGCCTCACCTGACTGCTTGGTAGTTGAGCTTGGTTGTGAGCACCTTGATCCAGACGCTCCGTCAGATCCCTTCCACGCGAAGCCATCCGAGATCGCCGACCTCGCCCCGGATGATCCTGCCGTTGTGATCTTCACCTCCGGCACGACCGCTGGGCCAACGGGGATTGTTCACGGAGTTCGGTGGCTGGCAGGACAGGAAGTCCAAGCCCACTCGTGGTTTGGGGCCCCGGTCGGGTCACTGGCTTGGTGTACAGCTGCTCCTGGTTGGTCAAAGTCCGCTAGGAACGTCTTCCTAGCTCCATGGATTTGCGGCGCCTCAGCCCTCATTCACGACGCTCCTTTCGACGCTGATCAGCGGCTTGAGGTTCTCCAAAACGAGCGGGTTGGGGCGCTCTGCCAAGCCCCAACTGAATACCGAGTGATCGCGGCCAGACTGGAGATTCCCCCGCTCGCAGACCTCACGAGCATGGTGGCTGCCGGAGAGGCCTTGGATCCCGAGGTGATCGAGCGATTCCGCAATGCCACCGGGCTGACAATCCGTGATGGCTACGGACAAACGGAGACAGGCCACCTCACCGGCGTCGGCCCGGACGACGACTGCCCAGCCGGCTCGATGGGCAAGGCCCTCCCCGGCATTGACCTTTGGATTGACCAAGGGGAGCTTGTTGTAGACCCAACCTCCGTACCAACCTTCTTCCTCCGCACGCTTGATGGCGAACCCGCGCCAATGGATAAGCCGTGGCGCACTGGCGACTTGGTCCGAGAGAGGAACGGATTCCTTTTCTTCGAGGGGCGCGATGACGACATCATCTCCTCGTCGGGCTATCGCATTGGGCCATTCGAAGTCGAATCAGCGATGGGCACCCATCCCGCTGTCGCCGAGTGCGCAGCTGTCGCCGCCCCTGACCGAGAGCGAGGCTCCGTTGTCCGAGCCGTGGTCGTGCTGCGTGACGGCTTTTCCCCATCCGACGCATTAGCGGTCGAGCTTGGGGACCATGTAAAGCAAGTGACTGCTCCCTACAAGTACCCACGCATCGTTGACTTCGTCGACGAGCTCCCCAAGACTTCGTCCGGGAAGATCCGGCGTTCTGTCCTCCGAGGCGAAAGTGCCTGACCTCGGCGTCCTCAAGCGAGATTCGTGGTACCTGGCTATCGGGTCATTAGTCCTTGCTGTTGCATCAGTCATCTGGCTGCCTGCGATCACTGGTCCAGACCCAAACGCATGGCTTTCTTGGTCACACTCACTGCTCCACGGCCACGGCATTGACTTCGGCTACGGCCCGGCATGGAAGCCTCTACCAGTGATTGTCACCATCCCCCTTGGGCTTCCGGGGAAGGGCTTTGCCGCGGCAGCTTGGCTCCTGACCGTCCGCTTTGCGTTCTTCTGGTGCAGTGCGAGCCTCTACCTCCTTGTCCGTAAGGACGCTGGTCTGCTCGCTGGTGTCGTGGCTGCGGTGCTTCCATTCGCGCTCCGCCCCTGGGTGAATGTGGCTGTTGCCGGGGAGTCGGAGACCGTGGCACTCGCTCTAGTCCTGACCGCAGCCCTAGTCCACTTCAAGGGCAAGCCTCGAGCCACCGTCCTCCTTCTGGCGGCTGCTGGTCTGTCAAGACCTGAGGTCTGGCCACTGCTGCTGATCTACATCGTCTGGCAGGCAAGGTCCGGGGAGCGGAAGGTTGTACCGGTTGGGATCGCGTCTTTCGTTGGACTGGGCCTAGCTTGGGCTGCCCTCCCCCGTCTGCTGGACATCGGTGCCACCAAGTTTGGGATGACCACAGGCCACTCCCTCCACGACGCAACCTTCCAGACAATCATCGACAACACCCTTGGCGTGATTCCTCCAAAGGCATGGGTGCTGATCCCAATCGGTCTCGTGGCCGCAGCCTTCCAGCGCAAGCTCGTAATCCTCACCCTGGCGATCGCAGCTGGTCTACTGGTGGTGGAGATTGCGACGCTGTGGGCACTCCACCCTCCGATCAGCCAGACCGGCTACACCCCCGTCCTTCGCTACTTCGCCGCGGCCGGAGTGATGGCTTGTGGTGTCGCTGGCTATGGAGCGCAGTCGCTGCGAGACCTCTTTCCTGAGGGAGCCGGGCGGATTCTCGGAGGGGCGGCTGCCGTCGCGCTTGTGGCTTGGTCGCTGGGAACCGCATTTGAGCCCAACCATCTTGGGGTCCAACGGGCACAGGCAATTGCCCGCTCAACTGATAGTGCTGTTGCCGCAATCGATTCAGCCGGTGGAGTGGAGCGGGTACGCCCATGCCTTCCCTTCACCATCTCGAGCTTCTCCGCAATCTCGTGGGATATCGCTCGCCGGCTCGGACTCCCCCTCTCGGCGTCAACAACCAAACCGCACAGCCCCAGCATCGCGCTGGACTACACGGCCGGCAGTTGGGTTTTGAGTACCGCGCCGCCGTCAACCAACCGTGGAGCAAGGGTTATTGGTCGGTCCGACCTCTGGCGGGTCATGTACTACCCCGGCCTTGGTGGCTGCCTCAAGCCATGACAGGTCCACGGCCGCTGATCGGGATCGTGGCAGCAGTAGAGCGCTGCAAGTGGACTGTTTGGGACCAGAACGCAGCAGTCGTGGCCGCCAACTACTTGACCTCAGTTTCCCGAGCGGGCGGCGTGCCAGTCATCCTGCCAGTCCTTGAAAGTAGCCCGGAACTTATCGACCGGCACCTAGATGCTGTCGATGCCATCGTCCTTGCCGGGGGGTCAGATGTCGACCCAAGCCTCTACGGGGCCGAGCTTCATCCGCACGGTGAGGACACGGACCGCCCACGGGATGACTACGAGATACCCCTTGCACTGAGAGCGGTAGAGCGGGGCATTCCGCTGCTTGGGATCTGCCGTGGGATGCAGATCCTGAATGTTGCTTTGGGGGGAACACTCCACCAGGACCTGCTCGTCGGGGACCGGACTGGCTTCCACCGACCGCTGATTGGAGACCTCGAGAACAGCCTGCACGATGTGCAGCCGGTCTCGGGCACGCTGACTGAGCGGATCATGTCCCCTGGGGCGTCAGCTGTCGCTTCCCACCACCACCAGGCCGTGGACACCCTTGGGAGCGGCCTTCAGGTTGGGGCAACGTCGGAGAACGACGGGTGCTGCGAGGCGATCGAGCTGGTGTCCGCGGGATTCGCCGTGGGAGTCCAGTGGCATGCGGAGGCAACTCCCGGCGACACCTTCTTCGAGGCGTTGGTCGCAGCGGTCTAGCGCTGCGCGAACACTGCTTCGAACTCAATCAACCCGCCTAGGGGCAGATCGGACACCTCAACGGCGGCGCGGGCGGGCGGCTCGTCGCCAGTGAAGTAGTTGGCGTAGATCGTGTTAACAGATGCGAAGTCGCCCATGTCGGTGAGGAAGACGGTGACCTTGACCGCATCGGCCAGCTCGCACCCAGCAGCCCGCGCAACGGCCTGGAGGTTTTCCAGCGCCTGGACCGCCTGGGCCTCGACTCCACCTGGCACTAGGCCAGACCCGTCGGGCGAAAGCCCAAGCTGTCCCGATGCGAAAACAAACCCGTTCGCGCTTGCCGCATGGCTGTAAGGCCCGACGGCCGCGGGAGCGTCAGGGGCGTTGAATGTCTCTCGCTCAGTGCTCATACCTTCCCCAACCTTACGCGCGAGCTCCCTCGGGAGCCAGCGCGGATAACCTCGCCCTATGCCTAACCGCCTCTCAGAGGAAACCTCTCCCTACCTCCTACAGCACGCTGACAACCCAGTCCACTGGCAGCCTTGGGGACCAGACGCAATGCGCGAGGCGGCCGAGCGCGATGTTCCCCTCTTGGTCTCCATCGGCTACTCAGCCTGCCACTGGTGCCATGTGATGGAGCACGAATCATTCTCAGATCCAGCAATTGCGGACAGCATGAATGCCAACTTTGTCTGCATCAAGGTTGACCGAGAGGAACGCCCAGATGTGGATGCAATCTTCATGGATGCATGTCAGGCGATGACCGGCCACGGTGGCTGGCCGCTGAATGCGTTTGCGACTCCCGACGGCAAACCGTTCTGGGCGGGGACCTACTTCCCACCACAGCCCAGAAACAACATGCCGTCGTGGACAAACGTGCTCGATGGCCTCGCCTCGGCTTGGGCGGAGCAGCGGGACGAACTTGTCGAGACCGGGAGCCGCGTCGCCTCGCGTCTTGGCGGTGCCGCGGTGATGTCTGCCAGCGAGGACGTCCCAGGCCTTGGGGTCGTGTCAGCCGCGATGGACAATCTCCGCGAACGCTTTGACCCGCAGAACGGCGGCTTTGGCCCGGCTCCAAAGTTTCCCTCGACTGAGGTCATCGAGTTCCTCCTCTCCGAGGGTGAGACCCGGATGAGCGTTGAGACCCTTCACGCGATGGCTGGCGGTGGCATCCACGACCAGCTTGGCGGCGGATTCGCCCGGTATGCCGTGGATGCAACATGGACTGTCCCCCACTTCGAAAAGATGCTCTACGACAACGCTCTGCTGGCACGGGCATACCTGCACGGTTGGCAAGTCAGCGGGGACGAAGGGCTCCTCAACACGGCCAGAACGACGCTTGGCTGGATGCTGCGCGAGCTGCAAGCCCCTAACGGCGGGTTTCACTCCGCTCTCGACGCAGATGACTCTGAAGGCGAGGGGCGCTTCTACTCGTGGACCCCAGCTCTAGTTGCGCAAGCACTCCCCAACCACGCTGATGCGGCAGCTGCCTGCCAAGCATTTGGGATAACTGACGACGGCAACTATGAGGATGGTCTGAGCGTCCCATTCCGAGCCGGCGACCACCCAGACCTCGACCGCCTCCGCCACACGCTGCTGGAGGCCCGGTCGCTTCGACCCCGTCCGAGCACTGACACGAAGATCATCGCTGGATGGAACGCGCTGGCGATCAGCGCCCTTGCTGACGCTGGGGCAGTCCTAGGTGACCAGACCTACTTGGACGCTGCGACCGCCTGTGCCGAGCACCTCCTTTCGGCGCTGCGCGATGACCGTAGTCAGCTGTTGCGGTGTCTTCGTAAGGACTCCGGGGTGCCAGGAGTGCTGGAAGACAATGCCTTCCTACTGGCCGCGCTGCTGGACCTTTACGAGGCAACATTCGACGAGCACTGGTTCACAGAAGCTCTCACTCTTGCGGCTAGCGTCTGGAATCGATTCGGTGATCCTACGGACGGCGGCTTCTACTCAACCGCCATAGACGCCGAGCAGTTGGCGGCCCGCCGCAAGGACATTGAAGACCACCCGATTCCCTCCGGCCAATCAGTGATGGCACTCGCGCTGCTCAGACTTCACGCCCTAACTGGTGAAGGGCTTTACCTTGCCCAGGCCGAGGGTGTCCTCAAGCTGCTCTCCAGCGTGGCAGAGCGGGCGCCGCTTGCCTGTGGGCGCCTGATGCTGGCAATCAGCGTTCATGCTCAGGGCGTCAATGAGGTCGCCATCATCGGTCCTGATCCAAAGCCGTTCCTTGAGCAACTGCGAAGCAAGCTCCGAAGGAACACGGTCGTGGCATGCGCAGCCAACGGTGATGACTCTCGTCTCCCACTGATCAAAGGCCGCACAGCTCAAGACGGCATCACAACCGCTTACGTCTGCAGAGACTTCGCCTGCCAGATGCCCGTCATAGCCCCAGGTGACCTAGCCCAGCAATTGGGCGACTGACCTCCCCCAGTCGAGGCAAGACTTCACGAGCCTGAAGTTCTAACTCGGCTTTTCTGTCCGGACTCTGCTGACCTCCCAGCTGACTCCCTTCGTATTCTGTATGACGCCCAACGCCCAAATAACGCAGGAGACACCCCGCCCCATGAGAAACAAGCTCGACAAGATCATCACCTTCCCTGGAACACGGCTAGGCCGCTGGGTGGTGATTGTCCTCTGGGTGGTCCTGATGGGCGCCCTCGGACCAGCCTCGGGCAAACTTGAGCAGGTCCAAAAGAATGAGCAATCGTCATGGCTTCCGCAGAATGTTGAATCGGTCAAGGCCCTCAACGCAGTTGCTGCAGCCCAGAAGGAAGAGACGATCCCAACCATCGTCGTCTTCAAACGGGCCGGGACCTTGAGCGCAGCGGACAAGACGGCAATCCAGAAGAGCATCCTCACGCTCCAATGCGACCCGCCAAAGACCATCTCCCGCACAAAGGGCCTTCCGCCCGCAGTCGTAGCAGCGGCCGTCAGGGCCTGCGGTGGAACAGCTGCAGGCAAAAAGGCAGCTGAGTCATTTGTAACGCTCGGCGTGCCGGCAATCGCCCCAACCCCGATCTACTCCAAGAACGGCAACGCAGCACTTGTGGCAATGGATTTGGCCGCAACAGGCCAAGGTAATGACATCGTCGATTCTGTTGACCAGATTCGAGCCGCAGTGCATCAAGTCCCAGCTGGCCTTGAAGTCAAAGTCACCGGTGGTGGTGGCTTCTCTGCCGACGCAGTGAAGGTGTTTGCGGGCATCAACAGCACACTCCTCTACTCCACGCTCGCACTCGTATTCATCCTCCTGATACTCATCTACCGAAGCCCGATCTTCTGGGCGATTCCACTGTTCACCGTGATCTTCGCTGAGGGGGCAACGCGCGGTGTGGCATATCTCTTCGCCAAGAACGGTCTGACTCTCAACGGTCAGTCGGCCGGAATCATGTCCGTCCTCGTCTTTGGCGCTGGAACCGACTATGCACTGCTGCTCGTATCGCGTTATCGCGAAGAGCTGCGAAAGACGGTGTCCAAGTTTGATGCGATTAGTATCGCGCTCCGCAAGGCTGGACCGGCAATCGTTGCCTCTGCCGGAACCGTGATCCTCGCACTCATGTGCCTCAGCTTTGCTGAGGTAGAGGGAACCAAGGGCCTTGGTCCGGCCGGGGCGATTGGGGTTGCAATGGCCTCACTGGCAATGCTCACTCTTCTGCCCGCCCTGCTGGTCAGCTTTGGCCGTCGCGCCTTCTGGCCGTTTGTCCCCCACTTTGGTGACTCTGGCACCGACCAAACTCATGGGGCTTGGCACGGGCTTGGCGAACGGATCATGAAGCGCCCTCGCGCAGTCTGGATTGGAACCCTCGCCGGCCTACTCGTTCTCTGTTCAGGCCTGACAGTGTTCTCGACCAACCTCACACAAGGGAACGGGTTCCGCGGCGAAGTGGAAGCCGCTCAGGGTCAGGCCCTTCTTGCCGAGTCTTTCCCTGCCGGAAAGTCGTCGCCGGTCAACATTGTTGTCAATGACCCGTCGAAGGTTGAGGCCGTGCGGGCCGCCGTGGCAGGTGACACGGCAGTCATCGCCTCAGTTGACCCTGAGCAGGCTGATCTGCACGTAGGCCGTCAGACAGTGTTTAACGCAACGCTGCTCAAGGATCCATACGCGGAGTCGTCTTTCGCGAACATCAAGGAACTGCGGGACCGCCTTGCCGCGAACCCTAGGATTGGCAAGGGAGCCGTACTGATCGGCGGGAGCACGGCCATCGAGTACGACCTCCGTGAGGCGAACGTGCGGGACAACAAGCTGATAATTCCAATCGTCCTGCTCGTTGTCTTCATTGTGCTCGCGCTCTTGTTGCGGGCCCTCCTGATTCCCCTGCTACTGATCGGCACTGTGATCATTTCGTTCTTCGCCTCACTTGGCGCTGGGGCGATGGCGTTCAAATGGATCTTCCACTTCCCAGGCGCCGACCCGGGGCTGGTGCTGCTCTCCTTCATCTTCCTGGTTGCTCTGGGCGTGGATTACAACATCTTCCTGATGGCAAGAACCCGAGAGGAAACTCAAGCCCACGGCACCTCAAAGGGCATGCTGCGTGGACTCTCCGTCACAGGTTCAGTGATCACCTCTGCCGGAATCGTCCTCGCGGGTACCTTCGCCATTCTCGGCGTTCTCCCCCTGGTAGCCCTGACGGAGATCGGCTTTGTGATCGCATTCGGAGTCCTACTCGACACCTTCATAGTGCGTTCCATTCTCGTACCCGCACTTGTCTTTGACGTCGGGGAGAAGGTCTGGTGGCCGTCTGCGCTCGCGAAGGCGAATGATCTAAGCCAAGCTGACCTAACCCGGCAATTGAGTGACTGAACACAGTGGCCCGCTGATAGGTTTCGGACCATGAGCATGATCGAGGTCAGTGACCTTCAAAAGACATTCGGCAAGGGCGACGAGGCCGTCCACGCTGTGCGCGGAGTTGACTTCCAAGTTGACGAAGGTCAGATCTTCGGCCTCCTGGGTGCCAATGGCGCAGGCAAATCAACCTGTGTTCTTATGCTCGCAACGCTGCTTGCCCCAACTGGCGGCAGCGCCCGAGTTAACGGTTTTGATGTCCTCAAGCAGCCCAACGAGGTCCGTCAGTCATTCGGCGCTGCCCTTCAGGAAACCGGCTTGGACCCACTGCAGAAGGGGGTCGAACTACTCGAACTCCACGGCCGGCTTTACGGCTACGACAAGCAGACCGCCAAAGCGCGGGCCGCTGACCTCCTTGAGACAGTCGGACTTAGTGACGATGGCGGCAGGCGAATCGGGACCTATTCAGGCGGCATGCGCCGCAGACTTGACCTCGCCGCTGCCCTCATCCACCACCCCCGCATCCTCTTCCTTGACGAGCCAACCACAGGCTTGGACCCTGCCTCCCGCAGAGCAATCTGGGAAGAGGTGTCAAAACTTAAGTCAGAGGGCGTCACGGTGCTGCTGACGACCCAATACCTAGAGGAGGCCGACCAGCTGGCGGATCATGTGGCGATCATGGCCGACGGTGTGATTGCTGCCACGGGCACACCCGATGACCTCAAGGCGGGAATGGGCGCCGATGTCGTTGATGTTGAGCTCGCAGATGAGGCAGAAGCGGCGCGCGCCGCAGCTGCGGTTGGACTGGAAGCCAAGGTTGTTGGCAATGAGATCCGAATCAGTGCAACCGACGGTCCCGCTGTTCTCGCGAGAGTCATGAACCAACTTCGTGACTTGGGGATCGAGCCCAAGGGCGTCTCCCTCACACAACCCACCCTTGACGATGTGTTCCTTAACCTCACAGACGGAGGATCTGGCCATGAGTGACCACACCGTCGCCCCTACCAAACCAGCAAGCCAGGCAACGCAGATCCGCCTGCTGACCGTACGAATGCTGTTGAAGGTCATGCGCGAGCCGGCCGTGACGATTCCCAACCTTGCGATCAGCGTGTTCTTCCTCTTCACCTATAACGGCGCCTTCGGGAGCTCAGACGTGACCTTGATTCCTGGAGTCGGGGGCAACTACCTCAACTTCATTCTCCCCGTGACCGTCCTGTTCTCATCGATCAGCGGTGGCGCCGCGGGTCTGACACTGGTCGCAGACCTTGAGACCGGTTACTTCCGCCGTCAGCTCTCAATGCCGCTGTCCCGGTCGGCGATCGTCCTTGCAGCGATTCTGCTCGGCGCGATCCAGGTCCTTGTCCAAGCCACCCTGATTCTGAGTCTGGGACTCCTGATGGGCGCTGACCCAGCCGCAGGTGTTGGCGGCGCGCTCGCCCTGCTCGGCTTCGCGCTCCTCTGGGGAATGGGCTTTGCGGGCTACTCAGTTGCGACAGGGTTGAAGACCGGTAACGCGCAGGCCGCCCAAGCCGCGACCTTCATCTTCTTCCCCCTGATGTTCCTCGCTCCAGTATTCCTGCCGATGGAGCAACTCGCCGGTTGGATTCAGGCAATTGCGAAGGTCAACCCAACCACTTACATGCTTGAGGCAATGCGCTCAGTGATGATCCAAGGATGGGTCGCTTCTTCGCTCATCAAGGGTCTGGCAGCCGGTGGAATCTTTGCGGCCATCACGCTCACCGCAGCAGTGCGGGTTGCCCGCAGCAAGACCTCGCGCGCTTGAGCTAAAGGACCGGCAGGTAGCGGTCCAACTCCCACTGGGTGACCTGCACCCGGTAGTCATCCCACTCACGGCGCTTGATGTCAATGAAGCGATCGAAGGCGTGTTCACCGAGAGCTCGCAAGACAAGCTCTGACTCAGCAGTTATCTCCACCGC
>CAFBLU010000010.1_pt1 | contig 57490 bp, 66 predicted proteins | sample 7268271 | NCBI WGS metagenome assembly CAFBLU01 (sample SAMEA6814044, study PRJEB35770) | freshwater metagenome | biome: Freshwater; feature: Freshwater reservoir; material: water | place: Czech Republic | collected 2017-05-23 | depth 30m m
CCGGACGCGTGCCGTCGCTATCCTCCGATCTTCTTCAACCACGGGGGGATGTCCGAGTGGTTAAAGGAGACGGGCTGTAAACCCGTTGGCTCTGCCTACGCAGGTTCGAATCCTGCTCCCCCCACTGCCGTGCCCGAGTTCTAGCCCGCTAGACAGCCGTCAAGAGAGGCCGGGCTGGAACTTTTCGTGCGGTTGACTAGCGCTGGGGTCATCAATAGTCTTTTCCCGATGAAGACAAGATTCATCTGGCTGACGCTGACTGGCGCTCTGCTCCTTGCAGCGCCTGCGCAGGCCAAGGTGCAGACGGTGACGATGAAGGCAGGCCCGTTCACCGTCGGCGGTTACGAAGTGGCGCTTCAAGGGCAGCATCTCCTCGTGGGCGCCCCGAAGGTTGACGGCTACATCACTCGCATGGAGACCGATGTGGTTGACGTCAAGACGGGGAAAACAGTCCCGATCAGTCGGATCATGCTGCACCACATCGTCTTCGCCAACCTCGGCCCGAACTTCTCACATGTGAATACCCCAGAGCCCTTTTATGGCGATGGTGAGGAGCGAGCGAAAATGGACCTTCCGGCGGGCTACGGATACCCAATCACCAAGAATGACGCTTGGGGTTGGGTCTGGATGCTGATGAACCACAAGCCGACGAGTGACAGCGTCTACATCCGTTACAAGATGGAGATAGTTACTGGCGAGACGCGCAAGTCTGTGATTCCCATGGTCTGGGACACATCCCATGGGCGACAGGCGCGCGTGTTTGACGTTCCGGGTGGCGGCGTGGCAGGTTCGCTTGACGTGCGTACCGACACGCAGACGGCACCCGTGTCGGGCCGCCTTGTAGCCGGCTTAGGGCATGTTCACGGCGGCGCGTATGACCTGGCTCTCTCTGAGCCAGACTGCGGTGGTCGCACCATCTACCGGTCTTCCCCTACCTGGGGTCTTGCGTCGAATGCCTTCTACAAGGTTCGTCCTGTGCTGCACGAGCCGGGTCCAATCAACATGACCCAGTTCAAGTCAGCCACAGGCATTCCCGTCAAGGCGGGTGAGCGACTGACAGCTACCTCGCGTTACGACAACGTGCGCCCACACACTCGGTCCATGGGTCTACTACTGGCCTACCTGTCGCCAGATTCCTCGGTCGCGGCGAATTGCGGCCGTCTTCCTAAGGACATCAAAGTTCTCAAGACGACGACTAAGGGGCGTTCGATTGCTCCTGTTGCTCGCATCAAAATCTATGACTGGAACGGGAGCTCAACTGCCAAGCAAGTGTTTGGTCCACCGGGGGCTATGGCAATTGCTCCTGGGAATGCTGCCGTCAGAGTCAAGGATTTTGCTTTCACAGCGGGGAATCTCTCAGTGCTAGTTGGATCCACAGTGACTTGGACATTCGACGATGCAGTCCGCCATAACGTGACGGTCGCGGATGGCCCCGAAGGATTTTCGTCGAACTGGCTTTCCGGCGGGGCCTCGTTCTCTAAGACGCTAACCAAGGCCGGTACCTACACCTTCTTCTGCGAGCTGCACCCTGTGGGAATGGTGCAGCGAGTAGTTGTCCGCCCCTGAGTCGGGCCTAATGGCAGATCTCTAGTGGCGAGTTGTTTGCCCGGCTCGGTTACTCTCGAGTTTCAATGAGCGCCACCCGCATGACAGTTGAGATCTGGTCTGATGTTGCTTGTCCGTTCTGCTGGATTGGCAAACGCTCCTTTGACGAGGCTCTGTCTCGCTTCGAACACGCTGAGGAGACTGATGTCGTCTGGCGGTCCTACCAACTCGGTCCAGCAATGCCGCGCGACTACGACGGTGACATCTATGACGTGCTCGCCTCCAAGTACGGGGGAACGCGTGATCAAGCAGTCGCAATGAACGGCCGGGTCAGGGAGATGGCCGATGGGATTGGACTCGAGACCGACTTTGACGCGATCAAGCCAACCAACACACTTGATGCGCACCGGCTCGTGCACCACGCTCGCCGCAGCGGACTGGCCGACCAAACCAAGGAGAGGCTCTTTGCCGCCTACTTCCGCGATGGCAGCAATGTCAGTGACACGGGAGTGCTGCGCAGGACAGGCGCCGAGGTGGGACTTGACCCAACTGAGGTGGCGGAGATGCTCTCCAGTGGAGACTTCACCCAAGCCGTTGCTCTGGAGCAGGAGCAGGCCAATGACCTTGGTATTTCGGCGGTCCCAACCTTTGTCTTTGACCGCACATCCGCGGTACAGGGAGCGCAGTCCGCAGACTTGCTCCTTGACGCTCTCAATACAGCTTGGACCGCCCAGTCCCGCTGAGGGGCTGACGTCGCGGCGCGGCCACGATTATCTGGGGTAGGCTCCGCAGGGTATGGATCTCACGTTTTCAGAGGAGGAGACTGAATTCCGCGACGAGCTTCGCGCGTGGCTTGACGCCAACCACCCCGGCGAGGAACCGGTCGGAGATGAGAACGCAGAGTTCGCTTGGCGGGTTGAGTGGCAGCGACGCCTGAACGAGGGAGGCTGGGCCGGTGTTCATTGGCCTGTCGAGTACGGCGGCCGTGGCGCAACGTTGATGCAGTCCGCAATCTTCTTCGAGGAGCTGGGTCGGTCTCGCTCCCCACTGCCAGGTAACGGCCTCGGTCTGCTGCTCGCTGGTCCCACAATCATGGCGTGGGGTACTGATGAGCAGAAGGACCGCTACCTCAACCCAATTCTTTCGGCTGAGGAAATCTGGTGCCAGGGCTTCAGCGAGCCTGAGGCTGGCTCCGACCTCGCATCGCTCAAGACCAAGGCGGTTCGCGATGGTGACGATTGGGTCATCAACGGTCAGAAGGTTTGGACCAGCGCAGCCCAGTGGAGCAAGTGGTGCATGCTCGTGGCCCGAACGGACTTTGATGCGCCGAAGCACAAGGGTCTCTCTTACTTCCTGATGGACATGGAGCAGGAAGGTGTTCAAGTTCGTCCGCTCAAGCAGATGACCGGTGGGTCCGAGTTCAACGAACTGTTCATTGAGGACGCACGGATTCCACACGACAACCTTGTTGGTGGCGAAGGCAACGGCTGGATGGTCGCGTTGACCACGCTGATGAACGAGCGCTCCGGCCTTGCATTCTTCCTTCAAGTTCGCACCCGTCAGCTGCTGGAAGACCTGTTCGGCTATGCCAACGAGAGCGGCAAGATCCACGACCCATGTGTTGCCGACAAGCTCGCTGGCTTCTACACCCGCGCCGAGGTTCTCCGTCTGACCGCCTACCGCGGACTCACCCAGATCGAGCGTTACGGACAGCCCGGCCCTGAAGGCGCGCTTACCAAGTGGATGTGGTCAAGCCTCAACCAGGATGTAACTCAGTACGCAGCTGATCTGATTGGGCCCGAGGCTGTCACCTCAGATTCCCATTGGTCGTACGAGTTGATGCGCGCCCGTGGCAACACGATCGAGGGCGGCACCTCAGAGATCCTTAAGAACATCGTTGCTGAGCGCGTGCTCGGCCTGCCAAGGAAGTAGCCCAATGCGTTTCGGATTCGACGACGACCAGATTGAAATCCAGCGCACGGCAACAGCCCTGCTTGAGGCGCGCTCTGCCTTGGACCGCGTACGCGAGAACGCTGAAGCTGGCACTGACGACAATGGCCTTTGGACTGAACTGTCTGAACTCGGTTGGCCTGGCATTGCTATTTCGGAGGACTTTGGCGGCCAAGGCTTTGGTCTTGTTGAGCTGGCGATCCTGCTAGAGCAGGCTGGTCGCACGCTGGCAGCAGTCCCGCTGCTTTCAACTGCAACCGCTGCGCTGGCAATCCAAACTGCTGGTAGCGATGAGCAGAAGGAACGTTGGCTTCCAAGCCTCGCCACCGGAGAGATCTCCGGTGCGATTGGCGTTGCTGTCAATGGTCGTTGCGAGGTTGCGGCATGTGCTCCGACTGCAGCAGTAGCAGTTCTCTTTGATGAGGAGGGCGGAGCGAGGCTTGTTGACCTTGCCGATGCTCTTGTCGAGCCTGTAGCCACGATTGACCCAACTCGCCGTTACAGCTCCATTGAAGGTCCTGGTGTTGAGCTTCCTGGTGACACTGACGCCGCCTTTGACCGTGCGATCAGCGCAATGTCAGCAGAGCTGACCGGTGTTGCCTCACGGGCTACTGAGCTTGCCGTCGCGTATGTAAAGGAGCGCAAGCAGTTCGGCACTCCAGTTGGCGCGTACCAAGCTGTTGCTCACATGTGTGCGGGAATGCTGCTTGGTACTGAGAGCTCCCGCTCAGCTTCCTACCACGCTGCATGGGCTGCTGACGCTGACGAGTCCAAACTTTCCGAGGCCGCTGCTGTCGCGCATATCGCTTCAGTTGAGGGCGCACGCGATGTCACCTCAGCTTGCATCCAAGCTCATGGCGGGATTGGCTTCACATGGGAAGCTGACCCACACTGGTTCTACAAGCGCGCCCAGTTGGACGCACAGTTGCTTGGCGGTACCAGCGAGTCTCGCGCACGCTTGGCTGACAGCGTTGCCGACCGCGTTGGTGCGGCCGACGAAGCTGACGAAGACTGACCTGACCGGTTAGACAGGCTCGGTGTGGACGACGACGCCGTCCAGTGACGGGTCCAGTTCCTGTGCGCGGGCTTCAACCCGGCTTGCCAGTGCGTGAGCGTCGGCAAGCAGCAAGTCTGCGCTGACGCCAATGGTCAGCATGGCAACAAGTCCACGGCTGGTCCTGCGGAGTTTGATGTCTTGCGGTTGGGTGCCGGCAACCTCAAGGGTGGCTTGGCGCAGGGCCGCGTCAGCAGCCGGCACGTCGTTGGCGTCCACGGCCTCGCCGTCGAACTCCTCGGCGAGAGGCTCAATGTGTGAGTGGACTACGGAGAGTTCGGGAACGGCGCCTAGGATTGCCTGCTCGGCACTGTCGGCAGCTTCGTGGGCGAGCTCTAGCGAGAGGTCGCGGGGGAGCTTGATGTGGAGTGAGAGCTCCAGTCGGTCTCCAACGCGAACAAGTTCAACATTGTGGACTTCGCGGATCTCGGGGATCGTTAGCGCGGCAGCGCTTGCCCGAGCCCGGGCGCTGGCACCATCCTCGTTTGGTTCGACATGCACGACCACGTCACCATCACCGAGGGCTTCCTCCACGGCTTCCTCAACAGCATCGGCCATCGCATGGCCGGCTGCCAGCCCGGCGTCAGGTTCAACGGCAACAACTACATCCGCAAACGTTCGTCCTCCAGCAGACCTCATGCGCAGACGGCGAAGTTCAACACCGGGGCCAAGCTTGGCGATCGCCTCGCGGGCAAGGTCTTCAGCTCCTTCCGGCGTGCTGTCCATCAGGACGGAGATGTTCTGGCGCATCAGACGCGTCGCGGCGAGGACAACAATGCCGGCGACCACAAGGGCGGCAACCGAGTCAGCGCCCGGAGTGCCTCTTGACGCAAGGATCAGACCAAGCAGGACAGCAATGGACCCGCCCATGTCCGCGGCGAAGTGGACCGCGTTTGCGTGGAGGGCAGCGCTGTGGTGTTTCTCGGCAGTTCGGTGGGAGGCAAATGTCCGGCTGAAGTCCACGACGATCACCACGCCGAGGACGGCGAATGTCCACCATTGGGTATTGAGCTCTGGTTGATCTCCTCCGGTCAGCCGGCCAATTGCTTCAATGGCAATCACTGCGCTGGCTAAGAGAAGGAAGGTGCCTTCTGCCAATGCTGCAAGGTGCTCTGCCTTGTTGTGTCCAAATGGGTGAGTGTCGTCGGGGGGCTGCTCGCTAACCCCGACGGCGAAGAAGGTGAGCAGGGCCGCGACAAGGTCAGTGGCCGAGTGGGCTGCCTCAGCGAGCAGGCCGAGTGAGCCGGATGCAAGGCCAGCAACAAGCTTCAGCGCAACAAGCGCTGAGGCTGCGACGATTGACAGCAGGGCTGTTCGGCGGATCGCAGTCACATCTTCAGCGTACGCGATGGGGAAGGTTCTAATCTGGTGGGGCAGATGCCCACCGCTTTTCACCTAATCGAATCCGTTGGCCCTGAGCGCGACCAGCTGGCGTCCCTAATGCAGGCTGAGGGCGTTGCGGTGAGCGTTTCCGCTCCGGCTGACGTTCCCCAGGTTCCCGCCTGCGATGCGGCTGTCTTTCTTGCCAACGAGGACCCACTTGCCCCAAGTGGCGTGCCGTCACCAGGCCAGGTTGAGGCTTGGGCTAATGCTGCTGCGAGGGTCGGCGCGCGCTTCGTACTCTGTTCAACAGTTCTCCTCTACGCAGATGGGGGTGAGACGGAACTGATGGCTAACGACCCTGAGCTGGACGCTGCTCCCCAACTGCAGGCGCTTGCAGATGCTGAGCTTGAGCTGTTTGGCTCCTCCGCTGAAATCCTGCTCCTCCGCCTTGGTTTGATTCTGGAAGCGGGCGGAACGGCGGCTGAAAGCCTTCGCCGTGGTCTTACCGCAAGGAGTTTGCTCAACCCGGAGGGGGAGGGCAGATTCGTTCCATTGCTAGACCGCGCGACGCTTGCCCACGCTCTCGTGTCAATAGCCCCAAGCGACTTGCATGGGGGCTGGGATTTGGTGGCCAGCGATGCTCCCCTAACCGAACTTCTCCACGCGGCAGCAACTCTGCTCACGGTCCCCGAACCGGAGGTCGCACCGCTTGAGAGTGCGATTGCCTCTGCTGGCACACACAACGGTTTGCGCTGGCTTGTCTCCCGAAGGGTCACCGGCCGCGATCTGCGCGAGACTGGAGCGGTGCAACCCCACGATTGGAACTTGATTCTGAAGGAGGCACTCGCATGAGCGAGTCAATGTTCAGAACTGCGCCTGGAACAAAGCTGTCGCGCATTCTGCGCTGGACAGTCCCATTGCTCATGATCCTCACCGGGTTGGGTGTGATGGCCTTTGGTGTTGGAGCTACGGCCACTGGGATTGGCGTGGCGCTGATTGGTGGTTCCGTTGTTGTTGTCTTTGCGGGTTGGTTCGGCCGTCTTGGCGATGACACTGAGCGGATCCGCGAACAGGCTGCGCGGGATGAGTTCCTTCGCACGGGCATCTGGCCAGAAGACTGAACAGCTGATTACCAGTTCTTTGGAAGCCCGGCGCTACTTTCAACTGATGGGACGGACAACAGCATTCGTGGTGGTGGCAGCAGTCGTTGTCGGCTGTGGCTATGGCGTTGCCCAACCGAAGGTCAGTGGGCAGGCTCAAGCAGCAGGCCCAAGCGCTGCCTCGCTGGGCCCCGTGACTGCCCGTGTGACTGCTGCTGGTGACATTGCCTGCGCTACCCCAGAGTCCACCAAGCCCGGGTGCCAAGCCGCTGATACCACCGCGCTGACCGAACGCCTCCACCCAGCAGCCGTCTTGGCGCTGGGGGATCTTGTTTATGAGAGCGGCTCCATCGATGAGTTCACGAACGGCTACGCCCCAACATGGGGGCGCTTTAAGGCCAAGACCTTCGCGGTACCTGGCAACCACGAGTACAACACCGATGGCGCTGCCGGCTATCGCAGCTGGTGGGGTGCGACCGCCCTTCCATCCGGGACGACCTGGCACTCCAAGCGGATTGGTGGCTGGCTGATCTTGGGGTTGGACTCCAACTGTGGGGACAACGGCGGTTGTGGGCCCACATCACCACAAGGCCGCTGGTTGGCAGGCCAGCTGAAAGCTTCCCCACGCTGCGTCCTTGCTATCTGGCACCACCCACGCCGTTCGTCCGGGCCACACGGTGACAACAGCAGTACACAGCCACTCTGGGCAGCGCTTAGTGCCAAGCACGCTGACCTTGTCCTCAATGGGCACGACCACGACTACGAACGTTTCCAACCAATGAACGCAAACGCCAACCCGGCCAAGACTGGTTTGACCGAGGTTGTTGTTGGAACAGGTGGCAAGGAGCTCTACCCGTTCACCCACACGGCCACGGGCAGTGCCAAGCGCATCCAAGGCTTTGCCGGCGTTCTACTCCTCAGCCTCCGTCAGCGCGGTTGGTCATGGGCCTTCACCACAGTTGATGGCAAGGTCCGCGATAGCGGGTCGGCCGCGTGCCAAGTGTGAGTTGACGCATTGTCAACTGCCCCCGGACCTGTCACTCTGGGCAGATGAACTTCCCGACCCCAACTGACATCAGCATTCCTGGGGCCGACTTGGTCAAGCGCGTCAAGCCAAAGCTTCGCGGTTACGTCCACCAGTACTCGTTCTTTGTCGCCGTTGTAATGGGCGTCCTACTCGCAGCCTTCGCCCACGGGGCAACAGCGACCGCCGCTGCAGCCATTTACGGAGCGTCCCTTGCTGGCCTGCTCGGAACTAGTGCTCTGTACCACCGGGTGACTTGGTCTGAAGCAGCTAGAAGGCGCATGCGCAAGCTCGACCACTCAATGATCTTCGTGCTGATCGCCGGCACTGTTACCCCAATCGCCCTGCTTGCCGTCAAGGGAACATTCGGCATTGTGCTGCTCAGCCTTGTCTGGGGTGTTGCCATTGCTGGCGTTGTCATGTCACTCGCGTGGATCTCCGCCCCCAAGCCACTGACCGCCGGCATCTATGTCTTCGCTGGCCTGCTCGGCGTGATCGCCGTTGGGCAACTCGCCGGCACGGTAGGCCTTGTAGCCGTTGGCGGCCTTGCCCTGGGCGGCCTCCTGTTCATCATCGGAGCAGCGATCTACGCGACCGAAAAGCCCGACCCGTTCCCCAGCATCTTTGGTTACCACGAGATCTTCCATGTGCTCGTCGTGGTCGCAGCCGCAATCCACTTCGGTGTGATCGCAGGCTGGGTCGTTCCCCTCAGCGCCTAGGCAAGCGCGGGCGCGATACCCTCTCGGCATTGCCCTCCTAGCTCAGTCGGTAGAGCGCTTCCATGGTAAGGAAGAGGTCATCGGTTCGAATCCGATGGAGGGCTCTTCTTGTTTCCTCAGTAAGGGCGGACTAAAACCGGGTATGTGCCCCAGGCTGGCCTGACTCCTGTTTTGCCTCGGCGTACATCTGGCGTACATTCTTCTCGAGATCGCAATGCCAACGGCGGGTAGCTTGTGGTTATAAGAGTGAGCGAGTAGCCTCACTGCATGATCAAACTCAAGCGGCTGATAGGTACCGTCGTTCTCATGTCGGTGCTCGGTGCACTAATTGCCCAGCCAGCGTTGGCGAGTCGCACTCATGTGAGAATTCTCTCGGTTCGTACGTTCACGAGTCATGGCGGGCCGGTCCAGAAGTTTGATCAGGTTCTGATTCGGATTTGCGGGTATGGCAATGTCAAGAGCGCCCGAGTTACCTATCGCGCAACATCCTACATTTTAGATACTTGGCCTTACTTCGAGCCTCCCGACCCATGGGGCCACAAGAAGGGCTACTGCTGGAGTAACGTCGCCAATCTCTCTTCCCCTTGGAACTACTCGTCATATTTCGCCAGTGACCTAGTTCCACACCGCCTCTGGAACCACCGGCGGACAGTGTGTGTGCGTGCTAAGACGCGGGGCAGCGAGTGGAGCGACCTAGCCTGCCTCAGGTATCGCGGCTAGTGGTCGTCTCTGACAATCCCTTCACCCTCGTTCACTCAATGATGCCCGCGCTTACACCCTGACCTGCAAGATCACCAAGGCAGGCCGTAAGGCACTGCGCCAGGCAGCCATGAGCTTGACTCTCACCACCACCTTCACCCCAACTGGTGGAACGAAAGCAACAAAGACTCAAGTAGTCAAGCTCAGGCGTACGCGCTAGGGCCGCGGCCCTAGTCCCCACGGCCCCCCGTCGACGGATAGGGTCAGCGAATGAACAAGACCCCGCTGCTTCCCGTACTTGCCCTGACCGCCGTTCTCCTCGTTCCAGCCGTTGCCGTAGCGGAGTCAATTCCTAACCCCACGGCCAAGATCAGCTCGACGCGCGGGTCCGGTGCCGCCGGTTGCGTGCAGTCAACGAAGCGGGTTAGGTTCACCATTGTTCCCAACTGGCGGTATTACACGATTCACTCGGCGACAGTGCAACTTGATGGACGCCGTATTGCTTCGCGGACTTATTCCCCTGGTTCGAGCATCTTGGCCAAGAGCTTCGTCGCCACAGTCAACCTTTCCCGCCTCTCAGCTGGCAGGCATACCCTCAAGCTGACGGGCATGGTTGGCGTTCCGGCTGGGCGACGTGCAGCTAGAAGCGCCAGTGTTTACACACCAGCCATGCCGCCGTCGTATCTCGGCAAGGTTGTTCAGACGGCTCGTATCACCAAGTGTGTGGCCTTCACCGGCTAGATCAGCCAACAAAAAAGGCCGGCAGCTTTCGCCACCGGCCTCTTTGAAACTGGGTTGGGCTAGACCGTTGTTGGGTCAGCCACAATCCGGATGTATGGGCGTGGCTCTTCCCAGCCCTCCGGGTACTTCTCTTTCGCAGCCTCGTTGCTGACTGAGCCGGCGATGATCACATCGTCGCCTGGCTGCCATTGGGCTGGTGTTGCCACCGCATGCTTGGCTGTCAGCTGGAGTGAGTCGATGACACGCAGGACCTCGTCGAAGTTACGCCCTGTGGTCATTGGGTAGATCAGGACGAGCTTGATCTTCTTGTCTGGTCCGACAACGAACACATTGCGCAGCGTCTGGTTGTCAGCGGGGGTCCGCTCGGTTGGGTCACCTTCAACGTCTGATGGGAGCATCCCGTAGAGCTTGGCGACGTTGTAGTCGGTGTCTGAGATCAGCGGATAGTTAGGTGCAGTGCCCTGAGTCTCGGCAATGTCAACAGCCCACTTCTCGTGGTTCTCAAGTGGATCAACGGACAGGCCGATGATCTTCACGTTGCGCTTGGCAAAGTCTGGCTCGATTGACGCCATGTAGCCAAGCTCAGTGGTGCAGACAGGGGTGAAGTTACGTGGGTGGGAGAACATCACTGCCCACGAGTCGCCGATCCAGTCGTGGAAGTCGATCGTGCCCTCGGTGGTTTGAGCGGTGAAATTGGGTGCTGTATCGCCGATTGTTGGCATCTTGGGTCTCCTTGGGAGTTGGTTTTGGGGCGTATTGACAGGGCATCCATAGGCCCCGCGTTCTTAAAGCATACAAACCTGATCGGTTTTTCGCAATTAGGTGTCCGAGAGTGCGGCGACTACCATCATTCGTCGAGGTGAGCACAACGACAGACAGGCCAACAAGCCCTAGCGCTCACCGCGCGCGAAAGGCCATGCCACGCCGCTACTTCGCTGCGCTGCTGACCATCCTGGTTACAGCATTCACATTCCGGATCTGGGGAATCAGCCACGGACTGCCATACGCCTACAACCTCGACGAAAGCAACTACTACGTCACGCGCGCAATCAGGATGGTGGACGGAGGACTGAACCCACACTGGTTCGTCAACCCACCTGGCTTCACGTATCTGCTCGCACTCGGGTTCAAAGTCCTCTCTGGCGGCGGCCGCGGCTTCGCAGAGGTCTACGCCCGCAACCCAGAACCGGTCTGGATTCTGGCCAGGACAATCAGCGCACTGCTCGGCACACTCGCCGTGGGCTTGGTCTACGCCACTGGCGCCAAGCTCTTCAACCGTCGAGCCGGGCTATTCGCGGCCGCTGCCTTGGCCGTGGGGTTCCTCCCCGTCTACTACGGCCACCTAGCCCTCAATGACTCACCGCTCCTTGTGCCGCTGACCCTCGCACTGTTTGGCGCAGCAGGAATCATCAAGGGCCCAGGCAAATGGGATTACCTGATCGCGGGAATTGGACTCGGGCTGGCCTGTGGGATTAAATACACGGGCGGATTTGTCCTCGTTGCCATCATCTGTGCGGCTTGGCAGGACAAAGAAGGACGCGCCCGCGGCATGGCCACAGTCGTTGGCGTCGCAGTCCTCATGTTCGTGATCATCAACCCGTACAGCCTGCTCGACTTCGCAGCCTTCAGCCGCGACCTAGGGCATCAAGCCGAGGCCTCATCAGGCGCTGGGAAGCTGGGGCAGACAGGGACAGGCGGGGTGCTCTACTACCTCGGGGTTCAGCTGTGGGGACTGGGGTGGGTCCCGACATTGCTGGCGGCATTCGGTGCGGTACAGCTCTCCCGAGAGGACTTTCGCCGGGCAAGAGTGCTGCTGCTTGCGCCGGCCGCCTACATCCTCTTCATGGGCCTCCACGCCAGGTGGTTTGGCCGTTGGGGCCTCCCATTGATTCCATTCACATGCCTACTGGCAGGCTGGTCTGCGAGCTGGCTGATTAGCCGGGCACAGCAGCACTCGCGCAACATTGGCCTTGCGGTAACGGCCCTGCTGGCAGTAGCGGTCTGTGCGCAGGGGGTCGTAGCCAGCATCCACCTAGACACGGTTCTGTCCCAGCCAGATACACGGGCGGTGGCGCGCGCCTGGATGAGCGACAACATTCCCAAGAAGGCAAAGATTGTGATCGAGCCAGGCGTAGTTCCTGAGGCATGGGTGCGCGACCTGAGCCGCTCAACACAAGCACGGATTCGCAAACGCCGCTGGGAAATCTGGTCACTCAACCAATGGCACATTGCGACTGCGGATCAGTATCCGGCTGCGCTGAATAGAGATCTACTCAAGCACTACACGCTCTTTGGCTGGTGCTGGGTTGTGACCTCGTCCCTCCAACGCGGAAGGGTTGAGCGCGATCCCGCCCGATCACCCGGAGGAGTTGAGTTCTACCGATCGCTGTTTGCCCACGGGAAGCTCATGTTCAAGGTCTCTCCATGGGAGCGAAGGAGCGTGGACTTGCCGTTCAGCTTTGATGACTCCTACAACTACAGACCGTCCGACTACAACCGGCCTGGCCCCGTGATCTCCGTCTACCGCCTCCACGGCGGGAAGTGTGGCCCCGTCAACTAGCGACTCAGCGCGGACGGAGAGTCAGGCTAGATCCCGTCCTCAGCGCTAACGCGGCCGGAATCAATTGCCGCCAGCAGTGCCGCGTGGTCGGCATCGTTCTGATCGGCGTAAGCGCTCGAGAAAGCGGCAAGTGATTCACCCATTACTTCACCGTTGCCCACATAACCGCTGATCACACCTGGGTAGCCGCCCCTTGCATGGGCGCGGGCCAGAGTCGCACCGCAGAGCTCGGCATATGCGGCCAAGCGGATTGCGTCCATTGTTTCCACCTCGGCTGAGCCCTTCATGTCCCGCAGCTGACGAACGTAGAAGTCCCTCTGCTGAGGTCCGGTTCCGGTGAACCAGCCAAGGAAGGAATCGCTCGCAGACTGCATGAGCCGCTGCCCTTGTACAACTCGCTCGCCCTGATGCGCGTATTCGCTGGCCCCAGCGTAAGGAGCCAAAACTGACTCCTGTGCTTCCTTGAGCTGGAGGAAGAGGGGGTCATCCTCGCGATCGCCCATCAACAGGATCATGAACGCCTCAGTGCCAACGGACCCGACGCCAACAACCTTGCGTGCGAAGTCAACGAGGTGATAACGGTCAAGCAGGAAACGGCGGTCAGGTTGGATGGTTGTCAGATAGTCCGTCATCGCCTGAGTGACGATTGCCTGCGCATTAGGGAACTCAGCCTCAGGGAAGCGGACAATCAGAGGTGGCTCCTCGCGGATCTGAAAGCTGCCCTTGCCATCCGGCTCGGCAAACCGTGTCAGTGCGCCAATGCTCGTCTTACGCCTAGCCTTGCGGATCTCGCGTTCAGTGGCCTTACGGCCCTTCGGACGGCCAGTCTCCTGGACCAAACGCTCAATGTGGTCAAGGTCAATCCTCGCGTACCAAGAGTCCGCCCAGCGGAGGTTGGCGAGCATCTCCATCGCCTGCTGATAAGCCGTGACACATGACTTAACCGCAGCACTCCTGTCCTTGGCGGGAAAGCCATTGTCGCGGCCGGCGATCTCAACGCTCGCTGTTAGCCGCTTGAGGTCCCACTCGAACGGAGCGGGAAGCGTCTCATCGAAATCGTTGAGGTCAAAAACAAGCCGACGATCCGGAGCCGCATAGGCCCCGAAGTTGACCAAGTGTGCGTCGCCGCAGCATTGGACACGGATCTTGGTTGTAGCGGAATGAGCCAAGTCCCAGGCCATGATTGCCGCCCCGCCGCGGAAGAAAGCAAATGGGGACGCGGCCATCCGCCCGTGCCTGATTGGGATCAGGTCTGCGACGCGCGTTTGGGCTTGCTGCTCAAGAATTGCGATTGGGTCAGGCCGCTGCGGAGCCGGTCTCCACTTGCCGTGCGCTGACCGCGGTACGTCCTTACGGAAGTTGCGGCCACGGGACAGACGTTCCTTGTTAGCGGCGGACGGCTCTGTCAGGCGGGGGTCGGTGCTTTCACGGCCACCCCAATCAAACAGGCGGCGCGCGTCAGGTGTGGTGGAGTCCGCTTTGCCCATCCCCCGAGGTTACTCAGTGCCAGTTAGCGCGGGTACTAGATGGCGGAGTTGCCGCGGCGAGCACGACTTGCGGCAAGGCCAAACGCACCGATGATGCTGCCCAACAGTGCTGCTGGCAGTACAAGGCCAAATCCACCGGATCCACCGGACAGCGTGGTGGTCAGAGCGACGGGAATTGAAGTGGCGGTGACTGTTGCCATCCGGTCGGCCTTGGAGAGGTCAGGAGAGCGGGGAGGAACCGTGGCAGCTGTGACGCCAGCGAAGAGATCCCCACCAGCTCTGTTGAGCGCGGCGACCTCTGAAGCGGAGAGTCCACTGGGGAGCTTCTCTGCTCCAGTGCGAACGGCGCCGGTCGGAGTAGGTACCTGCTCGATGTACTGGTCAATCCAAGGGTCGCTTGTCACGGCGGCAGCTGCTGCCGCAGGCGAGGCAAGTGCGCCACAAGTGACGAGACCGACCAGTAAAAGTGCGAGACTTCGATTCCGCATGGACGACCCGATCATGACACAGGAAGCCACCGCTGTCAGCAAGGAACCGTCGGTTCAGCACGGCGACACCAGACGAGCACGCCTTGTCGGTCTTGGTGTTGCCGCCTTCGTGGGCCTGATCGGCTACCGCCACGGGGGGTACGAACTTCCCGTCACGGGCGAGATCGCCCTCTTAGTCAGCTGGGCGCTTCTTCTGGGAACCGCCCTTGGGCTTGTTCCAAGAGTTCGGCTGACCGGTGCTCGGGCTTGGGCAGTAGCCCTGCTGACCGCCTTTCTTTGCTGGGACCTTGTTTCAGTGCTCTGGTCGCACGCCGATGGCAGATCTGTTGCCGCAGGCGTGCAGATAGCCGCAGTTCTCTCAGTTCTTCTGTTGGCCTCCTTGGTGATCAGCGCCAAGGACCGTGAGGCTGTCCTAGCAGGGGTGCTAGGCGGCGTAAGCGTTGTGGCAGTGCTCGCCGTTGGCTCCAGATTGCACCCCGCATGGTTCCCCAGCACTAATGCCGTGGGCGAGCTTGGGCGGCTCAGGCCTCGCCTCTACTGGCCTGTCGGTTACTGGAATGCGCTCGCGTACCTCTGTGGGATGGTCCTGCCGCTCGCAGTTCACTTCTCTGGAAGTGCGAAGAAGGGGATCACCCGTGCCGCAGCCGGCTTGGCGATTCCCGTTCTCGCCTTAGCTGTTCTGTTCGCTATTTCTCGCGGTGGTGTGGCCGTTGCCCTGTTTGCCGTGACCTTGGGCTTTCTGCTCGGGCCAATCACAGTTCGCACGACCATCAACCTGATCACCGCCCTAGTGACATCGGGAGTAGTTGTCCTGGCAGCCTTGGCGGGCAACGCTCTGATGGACGGAGTTACGGAATCCGGCCTTGGGGCAACTCAGGCAAAGACCGCTCTGTTGGTCCTGATCGCCGCAGGAATGGCGATGGCAACCGTTGCCGCAACCATCAACCAGCTGCCCGGCGGAGCCTCAGGCGAGGAGCGTAATTCCGCGCACCCTTGGTTGAGGCTGGTCATCGCGTTAGCGCTTGTTGCCACGCTGACCGGCTCGTTCTTTGCGGCTGGGGGCGGGTCCACTGCTGATCGGGCATGGAACGACTTCCGGAACCCAAGCCTGTCTGTTGACCGATCGAGGATTAACTCCGTGGACCGCCTGGCCGCCCAGAGCTCCAATGGTCGCTGGCAGCTTTGGCAAGGGGCAATCAACGCCGGGTCCGAGAAGCCGCTGACGGGAACTGGAGCCGGCACTTATGAGCTCTGGTGGACGCAACACCGCAAGGACAACCTGAGTGTTCGTAATGCCCACTCGCTCTATCTGGAAGCTTGGGCTGACCTTGGGCTTGTCGGACTGCTCTTGATCCTCGGTTTTGTCGCCGCGCTCGCGATCGCCTGCATTGCTGCGCTGCGTCGAGCCGGCAAGGAACTTGGGCTGGTCGCAGCCGGGACCTCAACGGTTGCGGCGTTTGCGATTTCGTCCGCAGTGGACTGGGGTTGGCAGGTGACGGTCCTGCCGGTCGTTGCCATGCTCGCGTTTGTGGCCACTACCGCACCAGAGCAGCCACGGGAGACTGGCGCCCCCAAGCTTCTACGCCTTGGATTTGGAGCGATGGCGCTCGCCCTGATTGCCCTAGTCCTGCCGCCAACAGTGGCAAGCAATCAGCTTGTCAGCAGCCGTGATCAAGCACGCAACGGCCACCTCAATGCAGCTCTTGCCGATGCAGAATCGGCAAAGCGCTGGCAGCCCTACGCGGCCAGCGCGTGGCTTCAGGCTGCGCAGATCCAAGAGGCGCGGGGCAAGTACCCGGAGGCCCAGAAGTTGCTCGTTGGTGCGATCAAGCGCGAACGCCAAGCATGGCAGCCATGGCTCCTACTCGCTGGCGTTGAGGCACGCCAAGGTCATACGGCTGCTGCGCTGCGCGACTACCGCCGTGCTCGGGATCTGAACCCGACATCCCAACTGTTTGCCACCGGTAACTAAGCCGGGAACCAACAGCGAGCAGGTCAGAGAGGCTCGGCTGTCTCCGGTTGACCGTGGTCAAGTCCGTGCGGCCGCGCGGTCGCGGCAATTAGCAAGCCCCCGAGGGCTCCGCCAGCACCGAGCAGGAACGCCGCCGAGTAACCGCCGGTAACCGCAGCGGCAACCCCAACTAATGGTGCGCCGAAGGCAAGACCAAGGTCAAAGAAGGCAGTAAACGTGCCCATTGCCGCACCGCGCTGAGCAGGTTCGGCCCGGGCCAGAACAAGCAGCGCGAGGGAGGGGAACAGCATCGCGAAGCCCGATCCCATAATTGCCGAGCCGATCACAGCAACCGCAAACGACTGCGCTTGGGAGAGGATCACAAGGCCAACAAACTCAAGGCTCGCGGCGAGCATTGCGCCCCGGCGGCCACCGAGTCGGTCGGACAGGTCGCCGAACAGAAAACGGTTGATGACGACCGCAAACGCAAATGCCGCGAATGCTGCTGCTCCATGGCCGATTCCGCGCTTGTCAAGCATCAGGACTAGGAAGGACGAGAGCGCGGCATAACCAAGGTTGGCTGTCATCAGGGCAAGGCCAGGGCGGATTGAGGCTGCAGGGATGAGACTCCCAATACCGCGGGTCACGTGTTCCTGCGGGTGGATCTTCTCCTTGCGGGGCATCCAGAGGACGGCAACGCAAGACAGCAGCGACAGCACTGCGCAGAGAACCCAGACCGCATTGAATGAGCCCGTCCAGTCGTAGAGGCCCTCCCCGAGGAGTGGGCCCACTGAGACGCCGCCCCAAATAGCTAGTCCGTACAAGCCGATGATCCGACCCCGTTCAGCGTCGGGCGCGCGGTCGGCCATCCATGCCGCCCCCGACGTGTAGACGACTCCCTCGCCTGCGCCGAGGATCACGCGGGCGATCACAAGGCCTGCGACACCCCAAGGGATTGCGTACATCACCCCTGCCAGTGCAGTGAAGAGAGTCCCAAACAGCATCACTGGCCTACGGCCATGCCGGTCCCCGAAACGGCCGGCGAATGGCCGAGCGGCGATGGCGGCAAAAGCAAAAGCGCCAATTACAAGACCAACTTGGACATCACCACCAGCAATCGGACCCTTCACGTACCTGGGTAGCACGGGCAAAGCGGCGCCGACGGAAAGCATGTTCAAGAAGGTTGCTCCGAAGACAGCTAGCGACCCCGCGGGGAAATCTGGGATCGTCGGTCGGCGGCTTGCTTTGAGCATGACTTGCGAGACTACGGTTCCGCGGCCCTCGACGGGCGAGTGCCTGCGTGGCGTCGTCAAAAGCACCTCCTCGCTACACTTGCAGTCCCTGCCGTTCGGGAGGCTGTTTCTTAGCCCCACCCGGACGGCGTAAGCATTGACCGGAAGAGATTAAAACCAATGGCCCGCGGAGACGTACGCATCGCTGTGACACTTGCCTGTGAAGACTGCAAGCGACGCAACTACCAGACAAATAAGAGCAAGCGCAACAATCCCGACCGGATTGAAATGCGTAAGCACTGCCGCTGGTGCAAGAAGCACACGCAGCACAAGGAGACACGCTAATCGTGTCAACGACTGTGGACGCCCCAGGCGGAGACGACTTCGACCGGGACGAAACTCCCATTGACGAGTCGGCCGAACAGCACCATGCCGAGGCGCACGCGCAAGCCCCTTCCCGTTTTCGCTTCATCAACTTCCTTCGTGGTTCCTGGCGCGAGCTTCAGCGCGTCCAGTGGCCTGACCGTCAACACGTTTCCCAGGCGACCGCAGTTGTCGCAGGGTTCGTTGCCATTGCCGGCACTTACCTCGGCGTAGCCGACTTCCTGTCCACGAAGTTCATGGACCTCATCCTTTAGGTGGCCTAGACATGTATCGCTGGTACGTCATCAACACTTACTCCGGGCACGAGAACAAGGTTCGTCAGAACCTTGAACATCGTCGTTCCGCCCTCAAGCAGCAGCGCGCAATTCGCCGAATTGTTGTCCCGACCGAAACGGTTCAGGAAATCAAGGACAACCAGAAGATTGAAGTTGAGAAGCGCACGATGCCCGCTTACGTGCTCGTCGAAATGAACCTTGATGAAGATTCCTGGCAGCTCGTCAAGGGCACGCCTGGCGTGATCGGATTCGTTGGCGCTGCCGACGAGCCAATCCCACTTACTGCTGCTGAAGTTGACCGCCTGCTCAAGGTTGAGCAGGGTCCACAGGTACCAGGAGCAACTGCTGCAACACCGCCTCGACCAGTCGCTCAGTACAACGTTGGCGAGCAGGTAAAGGTCATTTCAGGACCGCTCTCAGACTTCTCCGGAGAGATCGCCGAAATCAACGAGGACGCAGCGAAGCTCAAGGTACTGGTATCCATCTTTGGACGTGAAACCCCTGTCGAAGTCGGATTCGACCAAGTGAAGAAAGTCTGACCATGGCGAAAAAAGTAATGACAATCATCAAACTTCAGGCTCCAGGAGGCCAGGCAAGCCCTGCTCCACCGGTTGGTCCTGCGCTTGGTCAGCACGGCGTAAACATCATGGAGTTCGTCAAGGCGTTCAACGCTCAGACGCAACAGGACAACGGCACGACCATCCCCGTCGAGATCACCGTTTACGAGGATCGCTCCTTCACATTCATCTGCAAGAGCCCACCTGCATCCGTTTTGATCCTTCAGTCACTGAAGATCAAGAAGGGCTCTTCAGAGCCAGGTCGGACCGTTGTTTCGTCGATCACGCAGGCCAAGCTTCGTGAGATCGCTGAGACGAAGATGAACGACCTCAACGCACATGACATTGATCAGGCAGCAAAGATCATCGCCGGCACAGCCCGCTCGATGGGAATCGAGGTAGAGGGCTAATGGCAACAGGAATCGCACGTCGCGGTAAGACATGGCGCGAAGCACGCCAGAAGTACGACAGCATGCGCGAGCATTCAGCCGCCGAAGCCGTCGCACTCGTCAAGAGCCTGCGCGAACCAAAGTTTGATGAAGCCGTAGAGCTGCACGTACGCACCGGACTTAACGTCCGCCATGCTGAGGAGCAGCTCCGTGGAACAGTCGCCCTGCCCAACGGGCTCGGTAAGAACGTGACCATCGCCGTCTTCGCTCAGGGTGACAAGGCCCGTGAGGCAGAAGAGGCCGGAGCCGACCATGTCGGTGCCGAGGACCTCGCCAAGAAGATCGAAGAAGGCTTCACAGACTTTGATGTGGTCATTGCCACACCTGACCTGATGCCAGTTGTTGGGCGTCTCGGCAAGGTGCTTGGGCCCTCAGGCAAGATGCCTAACCCGAAGGTCGGCACTGTTACAGCAGACCTGACCAAGGCCATCACTGAGTCCAAGGCCGGCAAGGTTGAGTACCGCACCGACAAGGCCGGAATCGTCCATGTAGTCATCGGACGCATTGGCTTCCCTGAGGCAGACCTTGTTGAGAACTTCACGGCCGTAATGGACGAGATCCAGCGTGCCAAGCCATCTGCAGCTAAGGGTCGCTACATCCACACCGTCACTTTGGCGTCGACGATGGGCCCTGGCGTCCGCGTTGTCACTGATGGCGGCGGCGATGGCGATCTGGCCCCAACCCCTGCACCAGCCGCCAAGGCCAAGGCACCTGTAGCTGAGAAGCCAGCAGCCGAGGCTCCAGAAGTTGAGGAGCCAGCAGCCGAGGCTCCAGAAGTTGAGGAGCCGGTAGCCGAAGAAACACCAGCAGTTGAGGAGTCGTCCGAAACGGCCGACTGAATCCAAAAGCGCACCACCGCGCCACAGAAACCGGGCATCCGTAAGGAAGAAGACCCGGCGAGGTGACGGGACGGACACGAACTGGGAGGGGCTAGCGCTCATCCCTGACTCGAACACCGCCCGCTCCAAGCGGGCGGTTCGCTTTTCTAGAGAGAAATGACAGGAGCAACATGAACAAAGAAGAGAAAGCAGTGGTGATCGAAGAGCTCACCACTGACATCAAAGAATCTGACGCGATCTTCATCGTCGATTATCGCGGGATGACAGTTCCCCAGGCGGCTGAACTTCGACTCAAGCTGCGCGAGGCTGACACAAGCCTCCGTGTTGCCAAGAACACTCTCACCGAGCGTGCAGCTGACGCTGCCGGCGCTGATGACCTCAAGCCTTTCCTTGCGGGACCGACGGCAATTGCCTTCGTCCGCGGTGATGTTGCACTTGCAGCCAAGGAGCTTGCAGCTGCGCAGAAGAAGTATGAAATCCTCGCTTTCAAGGGTGGCACCATGGGCGGCAAGCCGATCTCAGTTGAAGAGATCACCGCGCTTTCCAAGCTGCCAACACGGGAAGTCCTCATCGGTCAGCTGGTTGGTCTTACAGCCGCGCCACTCGTTGGACTTGTACGCGGCCTTGGCGGCCTGATTGGCGGGCTTGCAAGCCAGCTCGGTCAGATCCGCGATCAGGGTCTCGTTGGCGGGACAGCTGCACCAGAGGCTCCAGCAGCAGAAGAGGCTCCAGCAGCAGAAGAAGCACCTGCCGAAGAAGCTCCCGTAGAGGAAGCTCCAGCAGCAGAGGAAGCACAAGCTGAAGAGGCTCAGGCTGAGGAGGCTCCCGCTGAGGAAGCCCCAGCAGCTGAAGAAGCCTCCGAAGAGACGGCGTCTGCGGATGACGCCGCTGAAGGTGATGCATCCGCAGAAAACAACGACGAAGGCGACGGCGCTGACAGCGCCGGCGCATAACAAGGAGGACACATGTCAACCACCGACAAGTGGATTGAAGAGCTCAAGGGCATTACCGTGCTCGAGCTGGCAGAACGGATCAAGGCTCTTGAAGAAGAGTTCGGCGTTTCGGCAACCGCAGTTGCGGCAGCCGCGCCTGCAGCCGGAGGAGCTGGTGGCGGAGACGCAGCCGGTGAAGAAGAGGGTGGCACGGTTGACGTGATCCTCACCTCAGGTGGCGAAAAGAAGATCCAGGTAATCAAGGTTGTACGCGCAGCGACGGGTCTCGGTCTCAAAGAGGCCAAGGCAGTTGTCGATGACGCACCACAGCCAGTCAAGGAAGGTCTTGAGCGCGCAGATGCAGACAAGCTCAAGGCTGAAATTGAAGAGGCCGGCGGTACCGCCGAGCTCAAGTAGTCACGACTTTCAGGCAGATCAGCAGCGGAGGCGCTATCCTCCCTGTTGGTCAGCCGATAGTCGCAGCCATCTGAAGTTTGCCCGGAGCCAATACGCTCCGGCCAAGATGGGGTCCGTGAGAGCAGACCTGCCCGTTATTCGGGTGCTGTTTTGTTTCTATAACTTAGGTGGTCGCGCCAAAATGGTGTGAGCCGCCAGTCCATCATCTCCACGCCTAGGAGGCAGCCAAGTTGGCTTCTGTATCTCCCCGCACGCGCCGTTCATTCGCGCGTCTCTCACAGGACCAAAAGGTCCCAAATCTCATTGACATCCAGAAGAAGTCCTTCTTCGATTGGCTGATCCAGCCAACCGCAGGCGGCGGACTCTTCGAGACAATCAAGGACATCTCGCCGATCGCGTCATACGACGGTTCGCTTGCTGTTGAGTTTGGAGAGTTCCGTTTCGGCGATCCACCCGAGACAATCGAGGAGTGCCGCAAGGCATCCAAGACTTTCTTCCGCCCACTCTCAGTTGACGTCCGTTTTGTCAACACCGAGACCGGCGAAATCCGTGAGCAGGAAGTATTCATGGGCGAGTTCCCATGGATGACTCCCCGCGGAACATTCATCATCAACGGCACCGAGCGCGTAGTTGTCACGCAGCTTGTCCGTTCCCCAGGCGCCTATGTGATGGAGCCAAAGGACCCGGAGAAGCAGATGTTCATCGCGAACCTCATGCCTTCCCGTGGATCATGGCTTGAACTTGAGATCGACAAGAAGGGCAAGGTCTTTGTCCGCATCGACCGTAAGCGCAAGCTGCCCGCAACCGTTCTCCTTCGGGCAATGGGTCACTCAATCGACGAGCAGATTCGCAAGCTCACCGATGACTCGCTCTACATCCGCAACACAATTGAAGGCGACACCGTTGGCCACCCCGACTGGGTGCTCCGTGCAACCGACTGGGTCAAGGTCCGTGGCGGCAAGGACAAGAGCATTGAAGGTCTTAAGCACCTTCTGAGCGAACTGTCCGACGTTGACAAGCCAGGCGCAGCCTGGACAGTCGACGAGAGCCTTGCATTCACAGCCAAGGCGAAGGCACTTGAAGAGACGGTCCAGGCTGAGGCAGCCGAGGCCCGCACTTCAGTTGAAGCCGCACGCAATGAGCTCAAGAAGGCACGCACCGAGATGAAGAAGGCCGACACCTCCACAGCCGCAGGCAAGGCAGTGGAAGCCAAGGTCACCAAGCTCGAAGCCAGCGAAGTTGAACTCGACGCTCGCATCGCGACCCTCGAAGAGGACCTCATCATCATCTCTGAGCCAAGGCAGATCCGTGAGGACGCCCTGATTGAGCTCTTCCGTAAGCAGCGTCCGGGTGAGCCACCGACCCTTGATGCAGCAGAGACTCTGCTCAACAGCATGTTCTTTGATCCCAAGCGCTACGACCTTTCACGGGTTGGCCGCTACAAGGTCAACGCACGCTTGGGCGTGGACCTCGACCTTGAGCACCGCACACTTGGACAGGAAGACATTCTTAGCCTGCTCAAGTCCTTGATCATTCTTCCCAAGGAGCTCGGCATTCCCGAGTACCCAGAGGAAGGCAAGGAAGTGAAGGATTACGCGGCAGAAGCAATCACCTACCCGCGTGAGCCAATTGCCCACATGCTCGACGAGTACGAACACTTCGGCAACCGCCGTCTCCGTACGGTTGGCGAGCTGATCCAGGACGCATTCCGTGTTGGCCTGTACCGCATGGAGCGCGTCATTCGCGAGCGCCTCACCACTGAGGACCGCGACACGATCACGCCACAGTCGATTGTCAACATCCGTCCAGTTGTTGCCGCACTGAAGGAGTTCTTCGGTTCGTCACAGCTGAGTCAGTTCATGGACCAGGTCAACTCGCTTGCCGGGTTGACTCACCGCAGGCGCTTGAGTGCCCTCGGTGCTGGTGGACTGACCCGTGAGCGCGCACCGATTGAGGTTCGCGACGTTCACCCCACCCATTACGGCCGCATGTGTCCGATTGAGACACCGGAAGGCCCGAACATTGGTCTGATCGGTTCCCTCTCCTCGTACGCAGAGATCTCCGATCTCGGCTTCGTCACGACCCCGTACCGCGTGGTCAAGGACGGCATTGTCACCAAGGAAGTAGTTCACCTTGATGCGACAAGCGAAGAGGACAAGAAGATTGCCCAGGCTCATCAGGAGCTCGACCCCAAGACGAACAAGATCAAGGGCACGGACATCATCTGCCGTACCCAGGCTGGTCAGTACGTCACGGTCAAGCCAACTGAAGTTGACCTGATTGACGTCTCGCCCGAGCAGATCTGGTCCGTTGCCACGGCAATGATTCCGTTCCTCGAGCATGACGATGCCAACCGTGCGCTGATGGGTTCGAACATGCAGAGGCAGGCTGTTCCGCTGCTCCGCACGGACGCTCCTCTGATCGGCACCGGCATGGAAGCACGCGCAGCACTGGACACCGGTGATGTGATCCTCGCGGAGAACGCAGGCACCGTTGCCTACGTCGACTCGGCCAAGATCGTCATCGAGACCAAGGCCGGTTCCGACAGCTACGTGCTCAACAAGTTCACACGTTCCAACCAAGGCACGATCATCCACAACAAGCCGCTTGTTTCAACAGGCGACAAGGTTCTGGCTGGCGCAGCACTTGCGGACGGCTCATCAACAAGCCAGGGCGAAATGGCCCTTGGTAAGAACCTGATGGTCGCCTTCATGTCATGGGAGGGCTACAACTTTGAGGACGCGATCATCCTCAGCCGCCGCCTTGTCAAGGACGACGAGCTGACATCGATTCACATTGAGTCCTACGAGACTGATGCCCGTTCGACCAAGCTCGGCGACGAAGAGATCACGCGTGACATTCCGAACCGTTCGGAAGACTCACTGCGCAACCTCGACGACCGCGGAATCATCCGTGTTGGCGCCGAAGTCAAGTCAGGCGACTTGCTTGTCGGCAAGGTCACGCCAAAGGGCGAGACCGAGCTGACCGCTGAAGAGAAGCTGATCCGCGCGATCTTCAAGGAGAAGGCTCGTGAAGTTCGCGACACCTCGCTCAAGGTTCCTCACGGTTCCGGCGGCGTTGTGATCGACGTTCAGATCCTCTCCAAGGAGAACGGCGACGACCTCGGCTCTGATGTCAACGAGTCCGTTCGCGTACTCGTTGCCAAGAAGCGCAAGATCTCGGAAGGCGACAAGCTCGCTGGACGACACGGCAACAAGGGTGTTATCTCCAAGATCGTTGACGAGGAGGACATGCCGTTCCTTGAGGACGGAACTCCCGTTGACGTGATCCTCAACCCACTCGGCGTACCAAGCCGAATGAACATCGGTCAGATTCTCGAGACACACCTTGGCTGGGTTGCAGCCAACGGTTGGTATGAGGGAACCGAAGCCGCTGACAAGGATGCCTACAAGCAGGCGCACACTGACGGCAATGGACGCGTTTACGTTTCCACCCCAGTGTTCGACGGAGCAAGCGTTGTTGATGTTGATAACGCCCTCTTCCGCTGGCAGGAGGAGCACACCAAGAAGGGTGGCCGCATCCGCATGGATGTCGATCCAAAGGCCCGTGACGGGCACAAGGCATCGGGCAAGATGACCCTGTTCAATGGCCGCACAGGCGAGCCGTTCGAGCAGCAGGTAACTGTCGGGTACAAGTACATCCTCAAGCTCCACCACCTTGTTGACGACAAGATTCACGCACGGTCAACTGGCCCCTACAGCCTCGTTACCCAGCAGCCGCTGGGCGGCAAGGCGCAGTTCGGTGGCCAGCGATTTGGCGAGATGGAGGTGTGGGCACTTGAGGCATACGGTGCTGCTTACACCCTCCAGGAGATGCTCACGATCAAGTCAGATGACACCATCGGACGCGTAAAGGCGTACGAGGCGATCGTCAAGGGCGAGAACATCGCTGAGCCGAGCATCCCCGAGTCATTCAAGGTTCTGCTCAAGGAAATGCGCTCACTCGCGCTTGACGCTCAAGTCGTCAGCGATGCGGGAGAACGCACCGAAATGGGCGATGAAGACGACGACCTGATGAGGGCAGCCGAAGAACTCGGCATCGACCTCTCCGGCATGAGCGGTGGAGCCCGCCCAGCCGCCAAGGAGGACGCCGACCTGCCCGCCGACCAGCAGCTCACCGAGACCGAGGTTGAGGACGCGTAGTCCTCAACTTCACTCCAGAGCAAACGACAAAGAACTGACTAAGGGAACTCAATGATCGACATCAATAATTTCGACGCAATTGAAATCGGACTCGCTTCATCCAAGCAAATCCGTTCATGGAGCTCAGGCGAGGTAACCAAGCCTGAGACCATCAACTACAGGACGCTCAAGCCAGAGCGCGACGGCCTCTTCTGTGAGCGTATTTTCGGCCCACAGAAGGACTGGGAGTGCAACTGCGGCAAGTACAAGCGTGTCCGTTACAAGGGCATCGTTTGCGAGCGTTGCGGCGTCGAAGTAACAAGGTCGAAGGTTCGCCGTGAGCGCATGGGTCACATTGACCTTGCTGCTCCCGTCAGCCACATCTGGTTCTTCAAGGGCGTTCCGTCACGTATCGGCTACCTGCTGGACATGGCACCCAAGGACTTGGACCGCGTTCTTTACTTCGCAGCGTCAGTCATCACCTCCGTTGATGTTGATGCGCGTGACAAGGATCTCGACAAGCTCGAGAAGGAAGTCCTCAAGCTCGTTGACGAAAGCAAGGCAACAGGCCATACCCAAGTCAGCAGCCTTGAAGAGTCCGTCGCCCGTCGTGAGGAGTACCTCACAACAGGCAAGACACCAAAGGGCTTCAGTGAGGACGACATGCTTTGGGCAGACACGCTTGAGCTTGACCTCAGCAAGGCTTCGGATGAGGAGCGCGATCGCGAGATCAAGGAAATGCTCAAGTCCGGCAAGGCAGAGATCCAGGACAACGCTGACTACTACGAGGACTCAGCACAGCTGGTTCTTGACGCGTGGGAGCAGTTCAAGACGATCAAGCCAAAGGAAGTTGTTGACAGCGAGCCAGTGTTCCGTCGCATGGTTGACCTCTTCGGTTCGCCATACGGTCTTGGCGAGTACTTCACAGGTGGCATGGGCGCACAGTCCGTCCGCGACCTGCTTGATGCCGTTGATCTTGAAGCCGAGCGCATTGAGCTCGACGAAATCGTCCGTGAGGGCAAGGGGCAGAAGCAGCAGCGCGCAGTTAAGCGCCTGAAGGTCGTTTCAGCCTTCCTCAACTCCGACAACAAGCCGGGCATGATGATCCTCGAAGCTGTTCCGGTTATCCCACCGGAACTGCGTCCGATGGTTCCGCTCGACGGTGGCCGTTTCGCCGCATCGGACCTCAACGACCTCTACCGCCGTGTGATCAACCGCAACAACCGACTCAAGCGTCTGCTTGACCTTGGTGCTCCGGAGATCATCGTCAACAACGAGAAGCGCATGCTCCAGGAGGCAGTCGACAACCTGTTCGACAACGGCCGCCGTGGCCGCGCAGTGACCGGACCGGGCAACCGTGCTCTCAAGTCACTCTCCGACATGCTCAAGGGCAAGCAGGGCCGGTTCCGTCAGAACCTGCTCGGCAAGCGCGTTGACTACTCGGGCCGTTCAGTCATCGTTGCCGGTCCTTCGCTCAAGCTCCACCAGTGTGGGCTTCCGAAGCTGATTGCCATCGAACTGTTCAAGCCGTTCATCATGGCCAAGCTCGTTGAGCGCAGGTCAGCACAGAACATCAAGGCTGCCAAGAAGATGGTCGAGAGCGAGATCCCAGAGGTATGGGACGTACTCGAAGAGGTCATCCACGAGCACCCAGTGCTGCTTAACCGCGCACCGACGCTCCATCGTCTGGGTATCCAGGCGTTTGAGCCAGTGCTTGTTGAAGGCAAGGCAATTCAGGTTCACCCAATGGTCTGCGCCGCATTCAACGCTGACTTCGACGGTGACCAGATGGCCGTTCACGTTCCGCTTTCAGCTGAAGCACAGGCTGAAGCCCGGATCCTGATGCTCTCAAGCAACAACATTCTGTCCCCGTCGAACGGTCAGCCACTGGCGACTCCGACACAGGACATGGTGCTTGGTGCCTACTACCTGACCTACGGTCCTGAGGAAGAGGAGCTTGCAGCACTTGAAGCTGACCTCTTCGCAGGCAAGTGGCCAAAGGGCGAGGCTCGTCCACGCGTTTACCGGACTGCACAGGAAGCAGAGTGGGCTTACGAGCATCGCGTTGTCAAGCTCCATGACCTTGCTGAGTTCCGTCCGATGCACGCAAAGGGTGGGCATAAGCTCACGACCATTGGTCGCGTCATCTACAACGACCGAATTGAGCGCGCACTTGAGGAAGCTCTTGGCGAGCACTTCGATCCACTCAGTTACGAGTTCGCTAACCGTTCGATGAAGAAGAAGGACACGGCCGCGTTCGTGGACGACCTTGTTCATGAGTACGGCGCATCGACAATCAGCCAGGTGCTTGATGCATTCAAGGACCTTGGGTTCGAGTTCGCAACCAAGGCCGGCATCACCATCTCCAAGAACGACGTTGTTGTTCCACCGGAGAAGGCAGCCATCCTCGAGCGTTTCGACGCAGAGGTCAGCGAGATCCAAGAGCAGTACGCAATGGGTCTGATCACGCAAGAAGAGCGCCACGAAGCCGTAACCGGCAAGTGGACCGATGCCACCGATGAGGTTGGTGAGGCAATGAAGGACAACCTTCACGTGCTCAACCCAATCTTCATGATGGCCAACTCGGGTGCCCGTGGTTCCTTCAGCCAGATCCGTCAGCTTGCTGGTATGCGAGGCCTGATGGCGAATCCAAAGGGTGAGATCATCGAGCGTCCGATCAAGTCCAACTTCATGGAGGGACTGACGGTTCTTGAGTACTTCATCTCCACCCACGGTGCCCGTAAGGGACTTGCCGATACGGCTCTGCGAACAGCAGACTCCGGTTACCTGACCCGTCGTTTGGTTGACGTCTCACAGGACGTAATCATCCGCGAGCAGGACTGCAAGACCAAGGACGAGCCAGTCATCATGTCCGTGCTCGACGACCGCGCCGCTGCCAACCAGCAGCTGATCGGCCGTGTTACTGCCACCAAGGTTGAGACCAAGGCCGGCAAGGAAGTTATTGCCAAGGGCGTTGAAATCGGCCGCGAGGAACTCGCAGAGATCGTCGCCGCGTTCGCAGCAGAGGAAGGCGCAAGCTTCGGAGTTCGCTCCGTCCTCAACTGCCGCGCTGAGGTTGGCGTGTGCCGTGCTTGTTACGGCCGCTCACCAGCTTCCGGCAAGCTCGCAGAGATCGGCGACGCGGTTGGCATTATTGCCGCGCAGTCAATCGGCGAGCCTGGCACCCAGCTGACCATGCGTACGTTCCACACCGGCGGCGTCGCCGGCGCGGACATCACGCACGGCCTTCCGCGTGTAGTTGAGCTGTTCGAAGCGCGTAAGCCAAAGGGTGTGGCCAGCATCGCCAAGATCGACGGCAAGGTTTCCATCGAACGTGGCGAAAAGTCAATTGCCATTCAGGTCTACAACGGTTCCAAGCCTGATCCGGAGGACACGGACAATCAGTACGAGTTCCCACTCCGGACCCGCCTCCTCGTTGAAGAGGGCGACACGGTTGCCGCTGGCACGCAGATCACGGAGGGCTCGCTGTACCCAGCAGAGCTCCTCGAGCTCCGCGGCCGCACGGAAACTGCGCTCTACCTCGTAGATGAGGTCCAGCGGGTTTACAAGGCTCAGGGCGTGGACATCGACAACCGCCACATTGAGCTGATCGTCCGTCAGATGCTCAAGAAGGTCCGTGTTGACCAGCGTGGCGACAGCGACTACCTGCCAGGTCAGTACGTTGACCGCACGGTGTTTGCTGATGCGTGTGCCGTCATCAAGAAGTCAAAGGGTGAGCAGCCTCAGTACGAGGAGATCATCCTCGGCATCACGAAGGCATCGCTCAACACTGACTCCTTCCTGTCAGCCGCTTCATTCCAGGAGACCACCAAGGTGCTTACCGACGCTGCCCTCGAGGGCCGTCGCGACCGCCTCATGGGCCTCAAGGAAAATGTCATCATCGGTAAGTTGATCCCCGCTGCGACAGGTCTTCAGACCTACCGCCGTGTGGAGATCACACCAACCGAGCCGCTTCCGGCCGCTTATGGCGCCGGCAGCCTTTCGGAAGAGGAGCTCGCAGTTCTTGGCCTTGAGCCAGGCGGCGACCTCCCCGGTGAGAACCTTCCCGGCGACGCTGTGGGAACCGATGTTCTCGGTGACCTCAATCGGAGCATGGGTGCAGGCGCTGACGGTCGAGCAGACGAGCTCGCCTCGGAGCTTCCTGAGTAATGGCAGAGCTGCCGCTCGCAGGTCGGGCGGCAGCCATTACCGGTGCCTCATCAGGCATCGGTGAAGCAACGGCGATCGCGCTGGCCAAGGCCGGCGCGTCCGTTGCCCTTGGTGCCCGCAGAGTTGATCGCCTAGAGGATCTTGCTGGTCGGATCAACGCTGATGGTGGCAAGGCCGTCGCTATTGAGTGTGATGTTGCTGACGAGGCCTCAGCTCATGCCTTTGTCAATGGTGCTGCCGAGCAGCTTGGTCGGCTTGACATTCTCATCAACAACGCTGGCGTCATGCTGCTGGGCCCAGTTGAGGGTGCTGATACCAACGACTGGCGCACGATGATTGAGGTCAACGTGCTCGGTCTTCTCTACTGCACACAAGCTGCACTTCCACTCCTTCGCGATAGTGGCCAAGGCCACATTGTCAATGTCTCTTCGATTGCCGGCCGTTCAGCATCAGCTGGTGTTGGCGTCTACAACGCGACCAAGTGGGGCGTTACTGGCTTCAGCGAGGCGCTCCGTCAGGAAGCAGCCCATTCCAAGATCCGCGTGACTTGCGTTGAGCCAGGCCTTGTGGAAACAGAGCTTCAGGGTCACAACAAGAACCCGTTCGTGATTCAAACACTGGACAAGATGATCAAGGACATTGGCGACGTGCTCCAACCAGAGGACATTGCCGACGCGATCATCCACGCGGTCACAGCACCGGCGCGCGTCAGCGTCAACGAAGTACTGATCCGCCCTAGCGGACAGACTCGCTAACTCCAGCCCTTCGGCTTAAGCCCCGGTTGCTGCCGTCAGGTCGTCTGCCCACGCTCGCAGCCTTGCCACGTCTGCTTCAGTCAGGCCCACGGCGGTCTCGGTTTCGATAAGCAGTGTTGGCGCCGTCCGCGCGGCGGCCCAGGCACGGCATTCGTCGTCAAGGGCATCGTCTATCCAGGCCAGCGGTCGGCTGCCAGAGTGCGCTTCCAAGGCGCCCAGCTTCCAGTGGGCCTGATGGTCGTAGCGGCGCGTCTTGAAGGCGATGACCTCAAGTGGTCCGGGTAGCCCAACGAGGTCGAGCAGGTTTTCGTTTGCTTTCTCTTCCCAGCCAGTAGCCCAGACAAGGTCAAACACGTCGGTCAGGGTGCCCAAGCGCCGACAGTTGTCCATCGCGATCAGGTGGCCGACGCCCTCCACATTGAGGAAGTGGGTGTCAGGGCGGATGGGTGGCTTCTCCTGCGGGGTGCTGAAGAGGGACAGAACTCCGTCCACATCCACGTAGAGCAGCGGCTTGGTCAAGATCCGGGCGCTGTGCCTTCGAGGATGGTGCGGGCAACCAGTGATGGGTTGTCCCAGCATGGGACATGTCCACAGTCGCGCAGGCCAATGGACCTGATGCCAGGAATCCAAGCCTCGGCGCGGCGAGCCTGACGTGGGAGAAGGAGGTGGTCCCTTTCCGCCCAGGCGATCGTCGCGGTTACGGGCAGCGGCTCGCGGCTGGTCCAGACGTAGTCAAAGAGCGCTTTGCGCGTTGCGTCAAAGCCTGGGCTGTCAGTCAGGCCGCTGATCGCCGTCAGCATTTCAGTAGGGGGAATCCGCGTTGGGTGAGCAGCTAACTGCGCTGTCAAAGCGATGCGCCCCGCTGGGTATTGGACAAGTTTGGGCAGGAGGCCGCTGATCGCCCCGGCGGCCTTGCGCGAGAGGGCGAGGCTGATGCTGGCGAAGCGCGCTTCCCCGGGTGTGGCAAAGCCAGCGGGTGACAGCGCGACTGCGCTGCTGACCACTCCGCGGCGGGCGAGCTCGAGGGAAAGCAACCCGCCAAGCGAGTTTCCGGCAACCGCGGGGCGTGTGAGACCCAAGTCCACGAAGAGTTCCTCAAGAGCATCCGCAAGGGCATCGGGGGTGGGGGTGGTGTTGAGAACCGGTGAGTCCCCAAAGCCGGGTAGGTCGATGGCGATAACTTCACGCTCGCTCTGCAGTAGTTCTAGTGGGCCGTCCCAGACTCGGCGACTCGAACCAAGGCCATGAATCAGCACCAATGGCGGGCCTGACCCGGTTCGATCAATAGCAAGGGGCACGTGTGGCACGATACCCTCTAGGAAACAGAGTGTGAGATGCCTCATGGGCACGAGCACCAAACAGATATGGAAGAGGGCGATATGGCCACCACGCAACCGGCCGTACGTACAGGTGAGGAGCTTCAGGAGTTGGCAAAACGCCACCTCTGGTTGCACTTCGCACGGATGGGGTCCTACAAGGATGCCGACATGCCAATCATCGTTCGCGGTGAGGGCTGCCATGTTTGGGACGAGAAGGGCAACAAGTACTTCGACGGCCTTTCAGCTCTGTTCTGCGTCAACATCGGCCACGGCCGGGCTGACGTCGCCCAAGCTGGTGCCGACCAGGCCAAAGAGCTTGGCTTCTTCACCAACTGGACTTACGCCCATCCACCTTCGATCGAGCTTGCCGCCAGGATCGCTTCCCTTGCCCCAGGCGACCTCAACCGGGTGTTCTTCACCTCGGGTGGTTCGGAGGCTGTGGAGTCAGCGCTGAAGCTCAGCCGCCAGTATCACAAGCTGACTGGCAATCCCAACAAGACAAAGGTGATTGCTAGGGAGATTGCCTACCACGGCACAACCTTGGGAGCGCTCTCAGCTACCGGTATTCCGAACCTGCGTGAGCCGTTTGAACCGCTCACACCTGGTGGCTGCCACGTCCCCAACACCAATCTCTACCGGCTGCCTGAGCACATGGACCCAATGGATCTTGCGGAGGCTGTTGCGCACCGGATTGAGTTCGAAGGCCCAGACACTGTCGGCGCTGTGATCATGGAACCAGTCCAGAATGCTGGCGGTTGCTTCACTCCACCGGAGGGTTACTTCCAGCGCATCCGTGAGATCTGTGACCACTACAACGTCCTGATGATCTCCGATGAAGTGATCTGCTCATGGGGCCGCCTTGGCGAGTACTTCGGCGCTGAGAAGTACAACTACCAGCCCGACATGATCACGACGGCGAAGGGCATCACCTCCGCCTACGCGCCAATGGGTGCCGTGATTGCGTCTGACCGGATAGCCGAACCGTTCCTTGAAGGCAACGCCTCATTCCTGCATGGACTCACCTTCGGTGGCCATCCAATGGCGGCAGCAATCGCGCTCGCCAACTTGGATGTCTTTGAGGACGAGAACATTCTTGACAACGTCCGCAAGAACGAACCAGTTCTACGGGCAGCACTTGAGGGCTTGATGGACATCCCAATCGTTGGTGATGTTCGCGGCGCCGGTTACTTCATGGCCGTTGAGCTTGTTCGTGACCAGAAGACGAAGGAAACGTTCAATGATGAGGAGTGCGAGGACCTGCTTCGCGGGTTCCTCTCCCCAGAGCTTTACCGCCGCGGTCTGATCTGCCGCGCCGATGACCGTGGCGACCCTGTCATTCAGCTGTCCCCGCCATTGATTGCCGGACCGGATGAATTCGCTGAGATTGTGGGCATCTTGCGCCCACTGCTTGAGGAAGCATCCGCCCGGATGAAGCTCATCGGTTCCTAGCGGACCACTCCAAACCCCTTTCGACAGGAGAGCACTATGAGAGTTGGCGTTCCAAGCGAGATCAAGCCAGACGAGTACCGGGTTGCTATGACCCCTGCGGGCGTGCGCGAGCTGACTGATGCTGGCCATGAAGTTGTTGTCCAGAAGGGGGCAGGCGAGGGCTCGGCAATCACCGATGCTGACTACGTTGCCCAAGGAGCCAAGGTCCTTCCTGACGCTGACGCGGTGTTCGCTGAAGCCGAGATGATCGTCAAGGTCAAGGAGCCCCAGCCAGAAGAGGTCGCACGGCTGCAGCCTCACCATCTGCTCTTCACCTACCTCCACCTTGCCCCGGACCCGGACCTAACCCATGGCCTGATGAAGTCTGGTGCAACCTGCATCGCCTACGAGACAGTCGAGGACCGTAATGGTCGACTGCCACTCTTGGCCCCGATGAGCGAGGTTGCCGGCAAGCTCGCAACGCAGGCCGGCGCGTTCATGCTTGAGAAGCCACTCGGCGGTCGCGGCGCACTGATTGGCGGTGTTCCCGGTGTTGCCGCAGCGAAGGTGATGGTGATTGGCGGCGGCGTTGTTGGTACCAACGCGGCGATCATCTCAATCGGAATGCAAGGCGAAACCTATGTTTACGACCGCAACATTGACCGCTTGCGTCAGTTGGAGATTGAGCTCCAAGGCCGTGCGTCAACCTGTTTTGCTTCAACACTTGAGATTGAGGAACGCCTGCCTGAGGTTGACCTTGTGATCGGCGCAGTTTTGGTCCACGGGGCCAAGGCTCCACATGTCATCAACCGTGAGCAGTTGAAGATGATGAAGAAGGGCGCTGTTTTGGTAGATGTGTCAATTGACCAAGGCGGTTGCTTTGAAACTTCGCGTGCCACGACGCACTCGGATCCGACCTATGAGGTCGAGGGCGTTACTCATTACTGCGTGGCAAATATGCCTGGCGCAGTGCCCATCACTTCGACCTACGCACTGACCAATGCGACTCTCCCTTACGTTCTCAATCTTGCGACCAAAGGCGTGCACTGGACGGTTGCGAACGATCCAGGCCTCGCTCTTGGCCTCAACGTTGCAGCCGGGTCGATCACATACGCGCCGGTGGCAGAAGCATTGGGTGAGCAGGCTGTTTCCGTTTCGGATGCGCTCTCTGAAGTACCAATGCGCTGATCTGAACGGCTCTCTGAGATTGCGGTGAAAGCCCCGCTGCGCGGGCACTGCTATCGTCCCCCGCCGCATGCCTACCACCAGCCAATTGATCCGCAAGGGCCGCAAGCCCACCAAGAAGAAGCTGGCTACCCCTGGCCTGAAGAGCGGCAAGGGTCGCAAGACCAAGGTTTCTGCCCCGCAGCGCCGTGGCGTTTGCACGCGTGTCTACACGACAACCCCTAAGAAGCCGAACTCGGCTCTCCGCAAGGTTGCCCGTGTCAGGCTCACCAACGGCATGGAAGTAACGGTTTACATTCCAGGCGAAGGTCACAACCTCCAGGAGCACAGCGTTGTTCTTGTCCGTGGTGGCCGCGTTAAGGATCTTCCAGGAGTGCGCTACAAGGTTGTTCGCGGAACGCTCGACGCAGCAGGCGTCAGTGACCGTAAGAACGGGCGCTCCCACTACGGCGTCAAGGCTAAGTAATGCCACGTCGCTCAGCAGCCACAATTCGCCCGGTCGAGCCGGACGCCGTCTACAAGTCCAAGCTGGTCACGCAGGTGATCAACCGGATGATGCTTGACGGCAAGAAGTCCAAGTCTGAAGCGATTGTCTATGACGCACTTGCTCTTATCGCTGAGAAGACAGGTACTGACCCAGTTGAGCATCTTGAGGAGTCAATCAAGGCTCTTACTCCAGTTCTTGAGGTTCGCTCACGCCGAGTCGGCGGCGCGACCTACCAGGTGCCAGTTGAAGTTTCGCAGCGCCGAGCACGCACCCTGGCCATCCGTTGGCTTGTGCAGTTCAGCCGTGAGCGCCGCGAGAAGTCAATGTCGCAGCGACTTGCCAATGAGCTCCTTGATGCCCAGCAGCAGCAGGGTGGGGCGTTCAAGCGCAAGGACGATATTTTCCGTATGGCACAGGCCAACAAGGCCTTCGCTCACTACCGCTGGTAGACGGATTCTGCAACGCAGGGTTGGCGCGTTTCTGCCGCCGATCCCGACTGCGCTTTGACTTCGGTCGCGCGGCAAATACCTAAAAAGCCCCAGAAACACCCAGGAATCAATTCAAATGGACCGCAAATTTACACTTGAGAAGACCCGCAACATCGGCATCATGGCCCACATTGATGCGGGCAAGACCACCACGACCGAGCGCGTCCTGTTCTACACAGGCCGTACGCACAAGATCGGCGAGGTTCACGAGGGCGCAGCCGTCATGGACTGGATGGAGCAGGAGCAGGAGCGTGGAATCACCATCACCTCCGCTGCAACGACCTGCGAGTGGGACAACCACCGGATCAACATCATTGACACACCAGGCCACGTGGACTTCACCGTTGAGGTTGAGCGGTCCCTCCGTGTTCTCGATGGCGCAGTCGCACTGTTTGACTCGGTTGCCGGCGTAGAGCCACAGTCCGAGACGGTTTGGCGTCAGGCCGACAAGTACTCAGTCCCCCGCATTGCCTACATCAACAAGATGGACCGCATTGGCGCAGACTTCGTTCGTGGCGTAGAGACAATGATCGAGCGCCTTGCCGCTAACGCAATTCCGATTCAGCTGCCAATCGGCGCAGAGTCTGAGTTCGAGGGCATCATTGACCTTGTTCAGAACGACGCAATCTTCTACAAGGACGACCTCGGCGAGGAGTTCGAGCGCGGCCCAATCCCAGAAGCACTCGTAGATGCTGCCGCCAAGGCCCGCGAGGTTCTGCTCGACGAGGTTTCAAACCACGACGACGAACTGATGGAGATGCTCCTTGAGGAGCAGGAAGTCACTCCGGAACGCCTCAAGCAGGCCGTCCGCTCAGCAACCCTGGCCCTCGGCATGACCCCAGTTCTCTGCGGCTCATCCTTCAAGAACAAGGGTGTTCAGCCTCTCCTTGACGCAGTCATCGACTACCTGCCATCCCCACTTGACACGCCGCCAATCATGGGCCACGTCCCAGGTGCGGAAGAGGGCGAGCCAGATACCGAGCGCCCAGCCTCCGACTCCGAGCCTTTCAGCGCACTTGCGTTCAAGATCATGACCGACCCATTCGTCGGCAAGCTTGCTTTCTTCCGCGTCTACTCCGGCACACTTGAGGCCGGCTCGCGAATCCTCAACGCAACAACAGGTAAGACTGAACGCGTTGGCCGACTTCTGATGATGCACGCCAATGACCGCGAGGAGCTGGAGAAGGTATTCGCCGGCGACATCGCAGCAGCCGTGGGTATCAAGCAGGTTTCAACCGGTGACACCATCTGCGCCCCGGACCAGCCGATCCTCCTTGAGCGCATCGAGTTCCCTGAGCCCGTCATCAAGGTTGCTATCGAGCCAAAGACCAAGGTTGATCAGGAGAAGATGGGCGTTGCTCTCGGCAAGCTTGCCGAAGAGGACCCAACCTTCCAAGTCCGTACCAACGAGGAGACCGGCCAGACCGAGATCTCCGGCATGGGCGAACTTCATTTGGAAGTCCTCGTGGACCGCATGCTCCGCGAGTTCAAGGTTGACGCGAACGTCGGCCGCCCACAGGTTTCCTACCGTGAGACAGTCAAGGGCACTGCCACAAAGGTCGAGGGGCGTTTTGTCCGTCAGACCGGTGGTTCAGGCCAGTACGGCATCGTCTACATCAACCTTGAGTCCGCTCCAGGCGAGGGCTTTGTCTTCGACAACAAGATCAAGGGTGGGTCAATCCCCTCCGAGTACATCCCAGCGGTCGAGAAGGGCGTTAAAGAGGCCCTGGAGACTGGTGTGAAGGCCGGCTACCCAGTAGTCGACGTGAAGGTAACGCTGACGGACGGCAAGTACCACGACACGGACTCCTCGGAGATCGCGTTCAAGGTTGCCGGCACGCTCGCGATGAAGGAAGCAGCCCGGCTTGCAAAGCCAATCCTGCTTGAGCCAATCTTTGCGGTAGAGGTCGTCGTGCCCGAGGAGTTCATGGGCGATGTAATCGGCGACCTGAACCGACGCCGTGGACGTGTTCACGGAATGGAGCCGCGTGGCAATGCCCAGGTCGTAACAGCCTCGGTGCCACTGGCAGAGATGTTTGGTTATGCGACGGACTTGCGTTCAGCAACGCAGGGTCGCGCTAACTACACAATGCAGTTTGAGCGGTACGAGGAAGTGCCAGCGAACATCGCTGAGCAGGTCGTCGAATCCAGGACTGGCGGGGGCGAAGACGGGTAGCAAGCCTGCCGGACAGCGCGCGACACCTGTCGTTCGCTAGATTGATTACGGCACGTCCAATGCTGGGCGGCCAATTCTTACAACAAGGAGCTGATTGAAAGTGGCGAAGGAGAAGTTCGAGCGCGGCAAGCCGCACGTAAACGTTGGAACCATCGGTCACGTCGATCACGGCAAGACCACCCTTACAGCAGCGATCACGACCGTGCTCTCAAAGGCATCGGGCGGCGAAGCGAAGTCATTCGCTGAGATCGATAACGCTCCAGAGGAGAAGGAGCGTGGCATCACGATCGCCACATCACACGTCGAGTACGAGACCGAAGCGCGCCACTATGCGCACGTCGATTGTCCCGGACACGCCGATTACGTGAAGAACATGATCACCGGCGCAGCGCAGATGGACGGCGCGATCCTCGTGGTCTCAGCTCCAGACGGCGCAATGCCACAGACTCGTGAGCACATCCTGCTCGCCCGTCAGGTTGGCGTTCCAAAGATCGTTGTTTTCCTCAACAAGGTCGACATGGTCGACGACGAGGAGCTCATTGAGCTTGTCGAAGAGGAAATCAAGGAAATGCTCACTGATTACAGCTTCCCAGGCGAGGAAATTCCTTTCGTCCGCGGATCTGCACTCAAGGCACTCGAAGGTGACGCTGACTACGAGGCCAAGATCCTCGAGCTGGCTGAAGCCCTCGACACCTACGTTGACATTCCTAAGCGTGAGGTTGACAAGCCATTCCTTATGCCTGTTGAGGACGTCTTCTCGATCACCGGCCGTGGCACCGTAGCCACAGGACGCATCGAGCAGGGCAAGGTCTCAACTGGTGATGAAATTGAAATCATCGGAATCACGGACACTCAGAAGACAGTCATCACTGGCGTCGAGATGTTCCGCAAGATTCTGGACGACGGTCAGGCCGGCGACAACGTTGGCTGCCTGCTCCGTGGTACGAAGCGCGAAGAGATCCAGCGCGGCCAGGTACTTGCCGCCCCGGGTTCGATCACGCCTCACACCAAGTTCATGGCTGAGGTATACGTCCTCAAGAAGGAAGAAGGCGGCCGTCACACCCCGTTCGTCACGGGATACCGCCCACAGTTCTACTTCCGCACGACTGACGTCACCGGCGTGGCAAATCTGCCCGAAGGTGTCGAGATGGTCATGCCAGGCGACAACGTAACAATGGAGATTGAGCTGATTCAGCCAATCGCCATGGACGAGCAGCTCCGCTTCGCAATTCGCGAAGGTGGACGCACCGTCGGATCAGGAGTTGTCACAAAGATCGTCGAGTAGCAAACGGATTCATGCGACGGGCGGCCAACTGCCACCCCGAGCACTGGTTCGCCGCACAATGGGGCGGGTCCCCCGGAGCAGTTTCCGGGAGCCCGCCTCGCGGCGCGACTTGAAGCAGCAACCAAACCTCCCAAGAGAAGAAGAACAAAGAAACCACCATGTCCGCAACGGGCCAAAACAAAATTCGCATTCGACTCAAGTCCTACGACCAGGGGACCATCGAGACGGCTGCCAAAGAGATCGTCGAGACCGCCGAAGGAACTGGCGCCAAGGTCGTCGGCCCTGTGCCCCTCCCTACGGAGAAGAGCGTCTACTGCGTGATCCGTTCTCCGTTCAAGGACAAGGACTCCCGCGAGCACTTCGAGATTCGTACACACAAGCGCCTGATTGACATTCGTCAGAGCACACCAAAGACAGTCGATTCGCTTCAGCGTCTTGACCTGCCTGCCGGTGTTGACATTGAGATCAAGCTGGCTGGCTGACATGGCCGCAATCCTCGCACGCAAGTTGGGCATGACCCAGCGTTTCCTTGAAGACGGACGCGTCGAACGCGTAACCGTTCTTGAGGCGGGCCCGTGCCCAGTGACGGGGATCCGCACCGATGACCATGACGGTTACTCCGCTGTACAGCTTGCGTTTGATGCCTGCCGTGAAAAGGTCATCAACAAGCCAGAGATCGGCCACCTCAAGAAGGCTGGCGTTGAGGCTCATCGCACAATCGTTGAGTTCCGTGACCATCAGGGCGAGCTTCAGATTGGTGACACGGTTACTGCCGAGGCATTCGAGATCGGCGCGAAGGTCAAGATTTCAGGGATTTCCAAGGGCAAGGGCTTTGCCGGCACGATCAAGCGCCACAACTTCGCCAGCGGTCCCAAGAGCCACGGCTCGCACAACGTGCGTGCACCGGGTTCGATCGGTTCATCTGCAACGCCATCACGCGTAATGAAGGGCATCCGCGGACCAGGTCAGATGGGCTCCAAGCGCGTCACAAAGCGCGGCCTCACAGTCGTCGAGATCATCGCAGCAGACAACCTTCTTCTTGTCCGTGGCGCAGTTCCTGGACCACGCGGCGGAACGGTCGAGGTGCGCACAGATGGCTGAGGCAACTCGCATCGGCGCAGGTAGTGCAGTCAAGCTTGACCCTGAAGCTTTTGGTGTCCGGTTCAACATGCCACTCGTTCACGAGACGGTCATTGCTGAGCTCGCCGCCCGTCGTCAGGGAACGCACGCAACCAAGACCCGCGGCATGGTCCGTGGCGGTGGCGCAAAGCCTTGGCGTCAGAAGGGCACTGGCCGCGCACGCGCCGGTTCCTCACGTTCACCAATCTGGGTTGGCGGCGGTACGGTCTTCGGCCCTCAGCCACGCTCTTACGTTGTCAAGGTCAACCGCAAAGCACGCCGGGCAGCATTGCGCTCAGCCCTTTCGGTCCATGCCGAGCGCAGCTCCGTTGGCGTGATTGACGCTGCAACATGGGAAGCACCAGCAACCAAGCGGGCAGCATCCGAGCTTGGTAAGTGGGACACCCCAGGTCCAATTCTTCTCCTGCTGACAGAGGAAGAGTCCTCAGTGGCGCTTTCCTTCCGCAACCTCAAGGGAGCCAACGTGCTTCCGGTGGACAGTGCCGGCGTTGCCGACATTATGCGCGCGGGTTCAATCCTGTTCAGCGATTCTGCTCTTGCTCGGATCACTGAGCGTGCACTCAAGCCAGTTCGCGCAACAGTTGGCGCCGGAGTAGGGGAGTAGTCATGGACGCAACACAAGTAATCATCCGTCCGATCGTGTCTGAGAAGAGCTTCGTGCTCGCTGAGGCCGGCCGTTACACCTTCCGCGTCCATCCCGACGCTCACAAGACCCAGATCCGCCAAGCCGTTGAGGAACTCTTCAACGTTGGTGTTGTCCAGGTTCATACAGCCAACGTTCGCGGCAAGCCAAAGCGCCGCGGCTTCTCGGTCGGCACACGCCGCTCGTGGAAGAAGGCAATCGTGACCGTCCGTGAGGGCGAGCGGATTCCAATCTTCCAATCATTGGAGCTCAACTAATGGCTATTCGCAAGCCCAAGCCAACCAGCCCAGGAATGCGCTTTGTTTCGTACCCGGACTTCGCAGAGATCACACGTGATCACCCCGAGAAGAGCCTTACTGAAGGACTCACAAAGTCTGGTGGCCGAAATGCCCGCGGACGCAAGACCTCCCGCCATCGCGGTGGCGGAGCCAAGCGCCTGTACCGCAAGGTTGACTTCAAGCGTCTCAAGGATGGCGTCCCAGCAAAGGTTGCTCACATTGAGTACGACCCGAACCGGACCGCCTACATCGCCCTTCTGCATTACGCAGACGGTGAGAAGCGCTACATCATTGCCCCACAGGGACTTGAGGTCGGCCACGTGATCGCCTCCGGGCCAGGTTCAGAGATTGCCCCAGGCAACGCTCTTGCACTTAAGGACATGCCAACCGGCACAGTGATCCACAACGTTGAGCTTCAGCCTGGCCGTGGCGGTCAGCTCGGGCGCTCAGCCGGAACTTCAATTCAGCTTCTCGCTAAGGACGGCGACATGGTCACCCTGCGTCTTCCTTCCGGTGAAATGCGCCTTGTACGCGCAGAGTGCCGCGCAACTGTCGGCGCCATCGGTAACAGCGACCATCAGAACGTCACAATCGGTAAGGCTGGACGCAAGCGCCACATGGGCGTCCGTCCCCAGACCCGTGGCGTTGCCATGAACCCTGTGGACCATCCACACGGCGGTGGTGAAGGTTCAACAACCGCTGGTCGTCACCCAGTAACACCATGGGGCGTTCCAACGCTTGGTTACAGAACCCGTAAGAAGAACAAGCAGTCTGACCGATACATCGTCCGAGGCCGCAAGCGCGGCAAGTCGAGCAGGTGAACTAAATGAGTCGCTCAAGCAAAAAGGGACCTTTCGTCCAAGAACGTCTGATGGCCCGCATCGAGGCAATGAATGCCTCGGGCGACAAGCAGATGCTCAAGACCTGGTCCCGAACATCAACAATCTTCCCCGAGATGGTCGGTCACACGATCGCCGTCCACGACGGTCGCAAGCACATCCCAGTTTTCGTCAACGAGTCCATGGTTGGTCACAAGCTCGGCGAATTTGCGCCGACACGTACCTTCCGCGGCCACATCGACACAGCGAAGAAGCGTTAGAGCAATGGCACAGACCAAGGATAAGAAGGCAGAGACAGTGGAGCCCGTAGAGCAGTCAGGCCCAGTACTAGTCCGCGCCCACGCCCGGTACATCCGCTCTTCAGCACGCAAGGCACGCCTTGTAAGCGACCACATCCGCGGCAAGTCCGTTGATGAGGCACGCTCGCTGCTCGCACATTCCCCACGCACCATCGCTGGCGACTGGAGCAAGCTCCTGGAGTCAGCAATCGCTAACGCCGAGCACAACAACGGCCTCGACGCAGCAAACCTCTTCGTGTTCGCAATCTCAGCGGACGAGGGCCCAACGCTTAAGCGTTTCCGCCCCCGTGCCATGGGTCGCGCCACCAAGATCCGTAAGCGCACTAGCCACCTTTCAATCGTCCTCGGGACGAAGGAGTAAACAATGGGACAGAAGGTACACCCGGAGGCAATGCGCGTTGGCTACATCCACGACTGGAAAGCCACGTGGTTCAACGAAAAGCATTTCGCCGACTATCTAGAAGAAGACATCAAGATCCGTGATCACATCACGGAGCGACTCGCGCACGCTGGTCTTTCCAAGATCACGATCCGCAAGACGCAGACTGATGTTGAGGTCAACATTTCAACAGCACGCCCAGGCATCGTTATCGGCAAGTCCGGTTCCGAAGTTGATGCCCTGCGCCGCGACCTTCATAAGCTCACGGGCAAGGCCGTCAAGGTCAACATCCTTGAGATCAAGCGCCCAGAGCTGGACGCCAACCTTGTCGCACAGTCAATCGCCGAGCAGCTCCAGAACCGCGTTGCTTTCCGACGCGCAATGAAGCGGGCAATGACTTCAGCCATGCGCTCAGGCGCTAAGGGCATCAAGATCCAGGTCTCGGGACGCCTTGGTGGCGCTGAGATGGGTCGAACTGAGCTTTACGCCGACGGCCGTGTTCCTCTTCATACGCTGCGTGCCGACATTGACTACGGAGCCTGCGAGGCCAAGACGACTTTCGGTCGTATCGGCGTCAAGGTCTGGGTCAACAAGGGCGAGATCATGCCTGAGGGCTACAGCGGCGCTGACCTTACGATCATGGACGACACGCCACCGGCAGTAGCTCCGTCGGGCGACCGTCCACGCCGTGACCGTCGAAGTGGTGGCGGCGCTGGTGGAGCAGGCGGACCTGGTGGTCAGGGTGGTGGCCCAGGTGGTCGCGGACGCCAGCAGGCACAGGGACTTCGTCAAGGTGGTCAAGGCGGTCAGGGTGGCGGTGGCCGAGGTGGCCAAGGCGGCCAGGGCGGTCAGGGCAACCGTGGAACGGGTGGTGGTCGCTGATGCTTTCACCAAAGCGCGTCAAGTTCCGCCGTGTTCACCGTGGTCGTCGTCGGGGTCTCTCCCGCGGCCAGGTCAAGGTTCAGTTCGGCGAGTTCGGCCTCAAGGCCCTCGACAACGGCTGGATCACCAACCGACAGATCGAAGCTGCACGTATTGCCATGACCCGCAAGATCAAGCGTGGCGGCAAGGTGTGGATCAACGTCTATCCAGACAAGCCTTTCACCAAGAAGCCAGCAGAAACCCGCATGGGTTCAGGCAAGGGTTCCCCAGAAGGTTGGGTTGCCGTAGTCAAGCCTGGCCGTGTCATGTTTGAGCTCGCAGGAGTTCCGGAGCCGCTTGCCCGCGAGGCACTGCGTCTTGCCGGCCATAAGCTTCCCGTACGCACCAAGTTCGTATTGAGAGAAGACGCATGAGTAAGTTCGCGTCAGCACAGGATCTCCGCGACATGGAGCCAGATGAGCTTGCAGCGCATGCTCTTACTGCCCGGCGTCAACTGTTCGACCTCCGTTTCCGCGGGGCGACCGGTGAGCTGGAAGACACCGCATCACTTAATGCTGCCCGACGTCACGTCGCCAGGACAATCACTGTCTGCCGTGAACGCGGAATATCAATTGTCAAGGAGAAGACCGCGTGAGCGACGAGCCGACTGAAGAAGAAACCCCAGTGGAGGAAACTCCAGTGGAAGAAACACCTGCCGAGGAAACTCCGGTGGAGGAGACCCCTGCTCCAGAAGCTCCTGCTGAAGAGGCCCCTGCTGCCGAAGCTCCGTCTGCCCCAGCAGCGGAAGAGGAAGACGGCGAGCCTGCAGAGGTTCCAACTTCCAAGCAGCTTCGTAAGAAGGCCCGCGGTGCCCATAAGGGTGTTGTCAAGACTTCACGCTCCAACGAGGAGCGTTCCAAGGAGCGTGCGGAAGTCCGCGCAACCAAGGCTGCTTCCCGTCGCCGCTGGCGCGCCCGCCAGAAGACCAAGCGCAATGAACTGCGCGGCCCAGACGTACCGGCCAAGACGGCTCCAGCTCCACGTGAGCCAGGCAACCCAACCATCCGTCAAGGGCTTGTTGTGTCCGACAAGGGCGAGAAGACCATCACGGTCCGTATTGACACGGCCCGCAGGCACCCCAAGTACCACAAGATTGTTCGCTCATCAACGACGCTCCGCGTCCATGATGAGAGCAACGACGCCAACGAGGGCGACACCGTGCGCGTAATTGAATGCCGCCCGATGTCACGCACCAAGCGCTGGCGTCTCGACGAGGTAATGGAGCGTGCCAAGTGATCCAAACAGAGAGCCGACTCCGTGTTGCTGATAACAGTGGCGCCCGTGAAATCCTTTGCATCCGTGTACGCGGCGGTTCCCGCCAGCGTTACGCACGCGTGGGCGACATCATTGTTGCCACCGTCAAGCAGGCCACGCCACAAGGCGCGGTCAAGAAGGGTGAGGTCGTCACAGCTGTGGTCGTCCGCACCAAGAAGCCTTTCGGTCGTAACGACGGCACCTCGATCGGTTTCGACGAGAATGCAGCCGTGATCATCGACGAGAACAACAACCCACGTGGAACCCGAATCTTCGGACCGGTTGCCCGTGAGCTGCGCGACAAGAACTTCATGAAGATCATCTCCCTTGCACCGGAGGTCCTCTAATGGCGGCCATGCGTATTCGCACGGGTGACACAGTTCAGGTCATCACCGGCAAGGACAAGGGCAAGCAGGGCGAAGTGCTGCGCGTTGACGCCGAGCGTCGCCGTGTCTACGTCGCTGGGCTCAACATGATCAAGCGTCACGTTGCCAACCAGCAGGTACCTGGTACCGATCGCGTCGAGACCGTTGGTGGCGTCATCGAGCAGGAAGGTCCAATTCAGATTTCAAACGTCGCGCTGCTAGACCCCAAGGACGGCAAGCCCACCCGGGTTGGCGTACTCCGCGAGGACGGCCGCCGTATCCGTATTGCCAAGCGCAGCGGGGAGAGGATCGACTGATGTCAGCCCGCATGAAGGACCGTTACGAGAAGGAGATTCGCCCAGCGCTCGTGGAGCAGTTCGGTTACACGACCGTAATGCAGGCACCCAAGATCCAAAAGATCGTTGTCAACATGGGCGTCGGCGAGGCCAAGACCGACTCCAAGATGCTTGATGCCGCAGGCGAGCAGCTTGCGACCATCACAGGTCAGCACCCAAATATCCGTCGCTCAAAGAAGTCAATCGCCCAGTTCAAGCTCCGTGAGGGCATGGCAGTTGGCGTAGCAGTCACCCTGCGCGGCGAGCGTCTGTACGAGTTCCTTGACCGCCTGCTCTCCGTCGCGATTCCTCGCGTCAGGGATTTCCGCGGGCTTAACCCCAAGTCATTTGATGGCCGTGGCAACTACGCCATCGGAATCAAGGAACAGATCATCTTCCCTGAGATCGATTACGACGCAGTGGACAATGTCCGCGGCCTTGATGTCGTGATCGCAACCTCAGCTGAGACCGACGAAGAGGCCTACGCGCTTCTTGCCGCTTTCGGAATGCCGTTCGCCAAGCCAGCAGAGCCAAAGCCAGAACCTAAGGTTGAAGCTCCTGCCCAGGACGACGATGCAGCTGCTGAAGAAGCACCAGTTGCAGAGGCTGAAGCACCCGTAGCTGACGACGAAGCACCCGCCGAAGCAGAGGCAGAAGCCGAAGCTGAAGCAGAAGTGGAAGAAGAGTCAGCCGAGGAGCCAGCCACCGAGCCAGAGGCATCCGCCGAGGCAGATGCCGACGAGGAGAACTGATGGCAAAGACATCACAACGCGTCCGTCAGGCGCGCCCAGCGAAGTACAAGACCCGCGAATACACCCGTTGCCGTCGTTGTGGTCGGCCACGCTCCGTTTATCGCAAGTTCGGCATTTGCCGGATCTGCTTGCGCGAGCTCGCCCACAACGGATACATCCCCGGCATGACCAAGTCCAGCTGGTAGGAGCAATTTCATGTCAATGACAGACCCAGTAGCCGACCTTCTTACCCGTGTGCGCAATGGCGCCCACGCCCAGCACCATGAGGTGTTCATTCCCGCATCCCATCTCAAGCATGAGATCGCGCGAATCCTCAAGGAGCAGGGGTACATCGAAAGCTTTGCCAAGGTGCCTGCACCTGAAGGTGAGCCAGGCGAGCGCATCCGCATCGTCCTGCGTTACACCGAGGACCGCAAGCCAATCATCACCGGCATCCGCCGCGTGTCGCGACCAGGACGGCGTTACTACGTCGACCACAACCACATTCCCAAGGTGGAAGGTGGCCTCGGCACCGCAATCATCTCGACTTCTCACGGAGTCATGACCGGGCACGAAGCTCGCCGCGCTGGTGTTGGCGGCGAAGTCGTTGCACACGTCTGGTAACTGATGTCAAGAATCGGCAAGAACCCAATTCCAATCCCTGACGGCGTCTCGTTCAAGATTGCCCCAGAGCTTGTAACCGTGACCGGTCCCAAGGGCGAGCTCAGTGAGCGCGTCGACCGTGACATGAAGATCGAGGAAAAGGACGGTCAGGTAACCGTTTCACGCCCAAGCGACCGCGGTCAGCACAGAGCTCTCCACGGCCTCACACGGACGCTCCTCGCCAACATGGTTGAAGGCGTAACGAACGGTTTCGAGAAGCGCCTTGAGATCCAGGGCGTTGGTTACCGAGCAGCACTCAAGGGCAAGAACCTTGAACTTGCCCTCGGTTACTCACACCCAGTCTTCATCGATGCCCCTGAGGGCATCGAGTTTGAAGTTCCACAACCGACTAACGTCATCATCCGTGGAAACAGCAAGCAGGCCGTCGGCCAAATTGCAGCAGTCATCCGTAAGAAGCGTCCGCCAGAGCCATACAAGGGCAAGGGCATCCGCTATGAGGGCGAGTACGTCGCCAGGAAGGTCGGCAAGCGCGCATGAGTGCAGCAGCCACCAAGCAAAAGGGTCGCCTCAAGCGCCGCCGTCGCGTCCGCGCGAAGATTCGTGGGTCTGCTGTACGGCCTCGCATCAGTGTCTTCCGTTCCAACCGTGGTATCAGCGCACAGCTGATCGACGACGATGGTGGTCACACCATTACTGCCGTCAACTGGACCGAACCTGAACTCAAGGGCGTCACAGCCTCTGAGCAGGCAAGCAAAGTTGGCAAGCTTCTCGCTGAGCGCGCAAAGGCCGCCGGCATTGACAGCGCTGTGTTTGATCGCGGCGGATACCTCTACCACGGTCGGGTTAAAGCCCTGGCTGAAGGCGCTCGCGAGGGCGGCCTTCAGTTCTGATCGTTAGGCTCGGCTAACCAATGACAATTTCAGCACGAACAGTTTCCCCAGCAGGACTTGATCTCGCAGAGCGCGTGGTCGAGATCAACCGCGTCGCCAAGGTAGTCAAGGGCGGCCGTCGGTTCAGCTTCACCGCACTCGTAGTCGTTGGTGACGAGCGCGAAGTTGTTGGCATCGGCTACGGCAAGGCCAACGAAGTTCCTGTCGCCATCCAGAAGGGTGTTGAGCAGGCCAAGAAGAACCTTTACCGAGTCCCACGCCACGGCGCGACGATTCCTCATCCGATCACAGGCGAGTTCTGCTCCGGCAGTGTTCTCCTCAAGCCAGCATCACCAGGTACCGGCGTAATCGCCGGTGGTGGCGTTCGCGCGGTACTTGAACTTGCAGGGATCCATGACGTTCTTTCAAAGAGCCTCGGGTCCCAGACGCCAATCAACCTCGTCAAGGCAACGATGGAAGGCCTCCGTGGCCTCCGTACTCCGCAAGAGGTCGCTGACCTTCGCGGCATCAGCATTGACCAAGTACTTGGCCTTGACCCAAATCGTGAGGGCAAGCACTCCAAGTCAGACGCTGAGGCTCCAGCAGCCCCAGCAACTGATGCTGCTGCAGCTCCTGCTGCGCCAGCAACCGAGGCTCCTGTAGCTCCAGCAGCAGCAGCAGCTGAGGCACCAGCCGCCGTTGAGACTCCAGTTGAGGCTCCAGCAGCACCAGAGGCAGCAGCTCATGAGGCTCCAGCAGCACCAGAGGCAGCAGCCCCTGAAGCTCCAGCAGCACCTGAGGAAGGTTCGACGCCAGCATGAGCAACGTTCGGATCGAACAGGTCAAGTCCCGCAACGGCTCAGACAAGCCGCAGCTGGCAACACTTCAATCACTTGGTCTACGCCGCATTGGCCAGACCGTTGAGTACCCAGACACACCACAACTTCGTGGCATGATCAAGCGTGTCGCACATCTCGTGAAGGTAGAGGAGGGCTAATGGCCATCGAAGAAAAGACTGAGGAGCGCATTGGCCTCCACAACCTGCGTCCCGCCAAGGGTGCCAAGCGTGCACGCAAGCGCGTAGGCCGTGGCGAAGGTTCCGGCACGGGCAAGACTTCAGGACGTGGCCACAAGGGTTACGGCTCACGCTCAGGTTCCAAGCAGCGCGATCGTTTCGAGGGTGGTCAGACACCAATTCACATGCGGATGGGCAAGCTGCGCGGCCCTCACATGAAGAAGTCCATGCCTTTCGAGCGTTTCCGTACCCACACGCAAGCCGTCAACCTCTGCGATCTGCAGGAACGGTTTGAAGCTGGAGCAGAAGTGACTCCCGATGCACTCAAGGCAGTTGGTCTTGCGACCCGCCGCGGAGTGCCGGTCAAGATTCTCGGCAATGGTGAACTCACCAAGTCCCTGACGGTTAAGGCCCACGGCTTCAGTGCCAGCGCCCGCGAGAGCATTACAGCCGCTGGCGGGACCGTCGTTCAGATAGAGGACTGACCCCTAAAGCGGGGTCTGCGCGATGCTTACCACTGTCCTCCGAGGGTTCACTGTCCCTGAGATCAGGAAGAAGCTTCTCTTCACAGCGGCGCTTCTTGCTCTTTACCGCCTCGGCTCGCACATTCCGGCCCCGGGTATCAACTCCGCTGCCGTAGCTGACATTCAGAAGAACTTTGCCGGGTCCAACATCCTCGGCTTCCTCAACCTTTTCTCAGGCGGTGGCCTTCAGCGGATCGCCCTGTTTGCGCTCGGGATCATGCCCTACGTCACAGCCTCGATCATCCTGCAGCTGCTTCAGGTTGTCGTTCCATCACTTGAGAAGCTCTCAAAGGAGGGTGAGGTTGGCCAGGCCAAGATCACCCAGTACACCCGTTACCTGACTGTTGCTCTCGCTCTTGCTCAGTCAGTTGGCTATGTCTTCCTCTTCCGTTCCTTCCAGGGCCAAGCCGGCCAGGAAGTAATCAAGAACTATGGTCCGGAAACGTTCTTCCTGATTGTCATCTCACTGACCGCAGGCACGATTCTTCTGATGTGGATGGGTGAGCTGATCACCCAGCGAGGCATTGGTAACGGCATCTCACTTCTGATCTTCGCGTCAATCGTGGCAAGGCTCCCCGAGGGCTTCCAGGCCTGGTGGACGAGCCCCGACCAGGTTTTCCGGGTCCTGATGCCATTCCTTGCGATCGCAATCGTCGCGGCAGTTGTCTTCGTCCAAGAAGGCCAGAGGCGGATTCCCGTCCAGTTTGCCAAGCAGCAGGTTGGACGCCGGATGGCCGGGGGCCAGCAGTCCTACCTGCCATTGCGCGTGAACATGGCCGGCGTGATCCCAGTTATCTTCGCGGCCAGCATCATGGCCTTCCCGCCAACCGTTGGCCAGCTGATCGGCACGCCATGGGCTAAGAACATGGCCGCGTTCTTCAATCCTTCCGGTGCTGCGTACCTGATCGGCGAGACGCTCTTCATCATTATGTTCACGTACTTCTACACAGCGGTTACATTCAATCCAGTGGATCAGGCCGAGAACCTGAAGAAGTACGGCGGGTTCATTCCCGGTGTGCGTCCGGGCCGCCCAACAGCGGAATACCTCGACCGCATTCTTGCTCGACTGACATTCCCAGGCGCCCTCTTCCTTGCAGCGGTTGCAGCACTTCCAACAATCTTGATCAACCAGACCAACACCAACCTTTTCTTCGGGGGCACCTCGCTGCTGATCGTCGTTGGCGTGGCGCTTGACACGGTCAAGCAGATGGAGGCGCAACTGATGATGCGCTCCTATGAAGGGTTCCTCAGGTCGTGAGTCAGGAGTTGAACCTGATTCTGCTCGGTCCACCCGGAGCAGGCAAGGGAACTCAGGCCGCACGACTTGTTCAAGATTTTCGACTTCCCTGGGCTTCCACGGGCGACATGCTCCGTGCCGCCGTCACCGAGGGCAGCGACCTTGGGCTCAAGGCGAAGGGCTTCATGGACAGTGGGGCTCTTGTCCCAGATGACCTGATCGTTGACCTGATCGTGGAGCGCGTTGCTCAGGAGGACTGCGAGGACGGCTTCCTCCTTGACGGTTATCCGCGCACGATCCCCCAGGCCGATGCGCTCGCCGAGGCGCTTGAAGGATTGGACCGGAAGGTCACAGCTGCGTTGCTGGTCGAGCTTGATGATGAAGAGGTCATCCGCCGGCTTTCTGGGCGTCGCGTCTGCGTCACTTCTGGGCACGGCTACCACCTTGACTTTGATCCGCCCAAGCATGAGGGCGTCTGTGACCAGGATGGCTCGCGCCTTGTTCAGCGTGATGACGACAAGGCTGAGGTCATCGAGAACCGCCTTGAGGTCTACCACGCGCAGACTGAGCCCCTCGTTGAGTACTTCGAGTCACGAGGGCTGCTCCGTAGGTTCGACGGTTCGCGCAGCCAAACTGAGGTCCACGACCACATCCGTGCAGCCCTGGCAACCCTCAGGCTTGAGGAATCCGCTTGATCATCCGTAAGAGTGCTGCGGAGATCGACAAGATGGCCGCGGCGGGGGACATTCTCGTCAAGACGCTGGATCTGGTCGAGGGCAGGATTCGCCCGGGAGTTACAACGCAGGAGTTGGACGAAACAGCAGAGCGGTTCATCCGCTCTCAAGGCGCCACACCAACCTTCAAGGGCTACCGCGGCTTCCCCGGCTCAATCTGCGCCTCAGCGAACTCGATGGTCGTCCACGGCATTCCGGGGTCTCAGAAGCTGTCCAAGGGTGATCTGATCTCAGTTGATGTCGGCGTCACTCTTGACGGCTGGGTGGCAGACGCCGCCCGGACGTTCCCCGTTGGTGAAATCACTGAGGAAGCGCAGCGTCTTCTTGATGTAACCGAGGCCTCACTGCACGCTGGTGTGGAGGCTTGTCAGCTTGGCTCACGAATTGGTGACGTTGCCAACGCCGTCCAGACTGTTGTTGAAGATAACGGCTTCAGCGTGGTCCGTTCACTCGTCGGCCATGGTGTTGGTCGCTCACTGCATGAGCCACCCGAGGTTCCCAATCACGGCACGCCAGGGCAAGGTCCGAAGTTGGAGGAGGGGATGGTCATCGCGATTGAGCCAATGGTTGCCATTGGTAGCCCTGGGATTCGCGTCGATGACGACGAGTGGTCGGTCTACACGGTTGACGGTTCACTTGCCGCACACTTTGAGTTCACGGTGGCGATTACAGCCAACGGTCCGAGGGTCCTGACACCATGGAATGCCACAGCTGCCCCAGCAGGAAAGGGCAGCAATTGATGGGAATCTTTCGACCGGGCAACGCGCACTATCGCGGTTTTGCTACTGTCGTTGGTCGCGCCGCTATGCGGTGCCGTTCTGGTGGCTGTTTCCACGCCTTGGAACTGGCCCCGCGGACCGGCTACGCCCACCTCTGCAATGGATTCGAGTGTTTATGAAGGTAAGACCGTCAGTGAAGAAGATGTGTGAGAAGTGCAAGATCATCCGGCGCAATTCGGTCGTCCGCGTGATCTGTCCTAACCCACGCCATAAGCAGCGTCAGGGCTAGACATGGCACGTATCGCAGGCATCAACCTTCCCCCAAACAAGCGCGCTGAGATCGGTCTCACGTACATCTACGGCATCGGCCGCACCACGTCGCAGCGTTTGCTCGACAAGGCTGGCATCTCTTATGACACAAAGATCCGCGACCTGACTGAAGAGGAAGCCGGCAAGCTCCGTGACCTCGTCGACAGCGAACTCACCGTCGAAGGTGACCTTCGCCGTGAGCGCTCGCAGAACATCAAGCGTCTGATGGAGATTGGCTGCTACCGCGGCATCCGTCACCGCCGCGGCCTTCCGGTCCGTGGACAGAAGACCAAGACGAACGCACGTACTCGCAAGGGTCCAAAGCGTCTCCAGGTCGCAGGTAAGAAGAAGGTGGCCAAGTGAGCGCCAATCGTCGTCCTCAGCGTGGCCGTAAGCGTGTTAAGAAGAACATTCCTGTTGGCCAGGCACACATCAAGACTTCGTTCAACAACACCATCGTTTCCCTGACCGACCGTGAAGGCAATGTCATTGCCTGGGAGTCAGCCGGCGGAGCAGGTTTCAAGGGTTCACGTAAGAGCACGCCGTTCGCTGCTCAGGTGACCGCCGACGCCGCTGCCAAAAAGGGCGTTGAGCATGGACTTCAGAAGGTCGAAGTATTCGTCAAGGGCTCAGGCTCAGGGCGTGAGACTGCAATCCGTTCACTCCAGGCAGCCGGCCTTGAGGTCACAGCAGTGCGCGACGTGACTCCTCAGGCTCACAATGGCTGCCGTCCACGTAAGCGCCGGAGGGTCTAATGGCACGCGACACATCACCACAGTGCAAGCAGTGCCGCCGCGAAGGCCAGAAGCTCTTCCTCAAGGGTGCCCGTTGCCTCACTCCAAAGTGCGGCATTGATCGCCGTGCGTATCCACCAGGAGATCACGGCCGTGGCCGCCAGAAGCAGAGTGAGTACAGACTTCAGCTGCGCGAGAAGCAAAAGGCCCGCCGTTACTACGGCGTCCTTGAGCGTCAGTTCAGGATTTACTACGAAAAGGCAAGCCGTCAGGACGGAGTCACTGGTGAAAACCTCCTCCGCCTGCTCGAATGCCGTCTCGACAGCGTCATCACACGCCTCGGGTTTGCTGCATCGCGCCGGCAGGCACGTCAGCTTGTCCAGCACGGTCACTGGACCGTCAATGGTCGCCGTGTTGACATTCCCTCCTTCCAGGTCAAGCCGGGCGATGTGATCGCAGCGACAGCAGGTTCATCTGCTGCCGCCGAAGTGATTCGCAGCGCAACCGAGTTGATCGGCCAGGTTCCCGCCTGGCTGCAGGCAGACCATGACTCACTTGCGGCGAAAGTGCTGCGCCACCCCGACCGGAGCGAGATTTCTGCGCCGGTCGAGGAGCAGCTGATCGTCGAGCTGTACTCGAAGTAGTTCCAATGCCGAAGCGCCTTCGGGCGCATCGGTGACAGGCCCTGCCAACCGGCGGTCCTCCCACCCCGACGAAAACAGGATCAAAGATGCTCGAATTCCAGATCCCCCGGATCACAAAAGATACGACTGAAGACAATCGTGGATCCTTCACAATCGAACCGCTTGAACGCGGCTTTGGCTACACCTTTGGCAACTCTCTCCGCAGAGTGCTTCTCAGCTCCCTGAAGGGCGCAGCGGTCACAAGTGTCCGCGTTGAGGGCGTGCAGCACGAGTTCTCATCCATTGAGGGCGTTAAGGAAGATGTCACAGACATCATCCTCAACCTCAAGGGTCTCGTTTGCCGCATGGCTGACTCCAACTCTGAGATCGAGGCTCCCCTCGTTGTCCAGGGACCAGGAACAGTCACCGCTAAGGACATCGACCTTCCTACCGGTGTTGAGATTCTCAACCCTGAGACGCACATTGCGACTCTTGACGGCAAGACGAAGCTTGAGATCTACCTGACTATCGGCACGGGCCGCGGTTACCGCCCAGCCGAGGACAATGCGAATGACGATCAGCCACTCGGCGTAATTCCGATTGACTCGATTTTCTCGCCAGTTCGCCGCGTTGCTTACTCAGTTGAGCAGGCTCGTATCGGACAGCGGACTGACTTCGACAAGCTCACGCTTGACATCGAGACCGACGGATCACTTGATCCAACGGCGTCGCTCCGTGAGGCATCAGAGATCCTCATTCAGCAGCTTGCAATCTTCACCGACGTGGAGCGTGTTGCAGAGCTCCGCGAGGCGATGACCGCAAATGTCATTGAGCAGGTTAATGCTGCCGCTGCTGGTGCATCTGCTGCTGCGTCAGCTGCTGCCCCGGGTGCTGCGACATCCAACGGCATGGACGACATCCTCATCGAGGAGCTCGACCTCGGCGTCCGCTCATACAACTGCCTCAAGCGTGCAAGCATCAACACTGTTGGTGAGCTCGTAACGAAGTCACGCAGCGAACTTGCTGCCATCCCGAACTTCGGCAGCAAGTCGATCGACGAAGTTGTCGAGACGCTCGCAGCTCAGGGTCAGGGACTTCGAGAGGACTGAGCTAAAAGCTCCCCACTAGACCATGCGCCATCAAAAGACACGCCATAAGCTTTCCCGTGATTCAGCACACCGCAAGGCGCTGCTGAAGAACCTCTGCAAAGAGGTAATCGAGCACGAGCGGATCAAGACATCCGAGGCTAAGGCCAAGGCTGTCAAGCCCGAGCTCGAGAAGCTCGTGACGCTTGCTAAGCGTGGGGATCTTCATGCCCGCCGTCAGGCGCTCAGCGCCCTCGGCCAGGACAAGTTCATCGTCTACAAGCTGTTCGAGGAGATCGCACCGCGTTTCGCTGACCGTCCAGGTGGCTACACGCGCATTCTCAAGCTTGGACCGCGTCGGTCGGATTCGACCGAAATGGTTTACCTCGAGTTCGTCTGATCCAGTGGCGGCCGATTCGGTCGCCCCGGCAGTGCCAACGGCAAGGGTTCACCTTGCTTATGACGGAACCGACTTCACCGGCTGGGCAGTCCAGCCAGGGAAGCGGTCTGTCGAAGGCGAGCTGAAGTCTGCGATTGAGCAGATCAGTGGCCAGACGCCAACGCTTTATGTAGCTGGGCGCACGGACCGCGGTGTCCACGCCCAAGACCAAGTCGTTAGTCATCCTGGTGAGGTTGTTGGGGCAGAGGCCCTTAACAGCGTGCTTCCACCTGACATCGCTGTCACGCAGAGCTTCTCGGCACCCGGCTTTGACGCGCGTAGTGATGCCACTTCCCGCGCTTACCGCTACCGCGTGATTGTCTCGCGGATCCGGCCGGTTGATTCCCGCCGCACCGCTCTCTGGCATCCGAAGCCTGTTGATGTGGACATTCTCCACGCCTGTGCGGCAATGCTCCCCGGGAAGCGGAACATGACGGCCTTCACACCACCCCAAACCCACCATGTGTGGTTTGACCGCGACATCATCACTGCCCGCTGGTCAGTTGAGGAAACACATGAGGGTTTGCAGTTGGACTTCCTGATCGAGGCCGTGTCGTTCATGCGCCATATGAACCGCATTCTTGTGGGGACGATGCTTGAGACAGCGCGGGGGGTCAGCACGGTTGAACACTTTGAGAGTTTGGTTGCCGGCAAGCCACGGGCTGAGGCTGGAGCGACAGCGTTTGCCAAGGGTTTGACCATGCTGGGCGTGGGCTATGGGGAGCCCGTGCTGAGCTAAACCGCGCTGCCCGCGCTCACGACTACCATCGACAAGACAATGCGAGTTCTTCTAACCAACGACGACGGCATCGCGGCCTCTGGGCTTCAGGCTCTCCGGCGCGCACTGTTGGAGGTTCCGGGCATTGAGTTGGCCGTGATCGCGCCTGACGGCAACCGGTCAGCTACCGCGCGTGCGATCACGACAAGGCGTCCGCTGAAGGTCACACGGGTTGACTTTGAGGACGGCACGCACGGCTTTGCGAGTGATGGCACCCCTGTCGACTGTGTCCGCCTTGCCACACACGGCCTAGTTGAGGGCTTCAGCGCAGATTTGGTTGTCAGTGGGATCAACCACGGCTCAAACCTTGGCGATGATGTGACCTATTCCGGCACGGTGGCAGCCGTCCTTGAGGCTGTTGTCTTGGGCCGCAGCGGCATCGCGGTTTCCCAAGCCTCTGCGGGTGGCGTCTACGACTATGTCTCCCACGGCGGTGACGAGCCGTTCCATGCGGTCGCGAAGTTTGTTGCTGGTCTGGTCGCCGATTGGGACCGGATTCCTTTGCGCCCAGCAACTTTGCTCAATGTCAATGCTCCGGCACAGGACCCGAAGGGTGTTGTTGTCGCCAAGCTGGGCCGGCGGATTTACCGCGAGGAACTGGTTGACCTTGGGCCTGCTGATGGTGGCGGCCGTTCGATCCGCATTTACGGACAAGAGCCCTCTCACCACAAGGAGGACGGCACTGACCTTGACGCCGTTGATGACGGCTACATCGCCGTCACACCAATCCACTTTGACCTGACTGACCACTCCGGCATTGACGACCTTGCTGCGGCTGGGTTGGGGGAGCACATCTCACCCCTGGGGCAAGTGTGAGCCAGGCGGGAAGTGACGCTGCGCTGCGCGCGCAGGAGCTGCGGGCGGAGCTGGAGCAGCACAACCGCCGCTACTACGAGCAGGACGATCCGTCAATCGGGGATCGGGAGTACGACACTCTGCTGGACGAGCTCCGTGCACTGGAGGCCGAACACCCGGAACTTGTCACGCTTGACTCGCCAACGCAGAAGGTTGGCGCCAAGCGCCTTGACCGCTTTGAACCTGTTGAGCACGCGATCCAGATGCTGTCTCTGGGGAACGCGCGTAATGCGGACGAGCTGAACGGCTGGTTGGATCGTGCGCGTTCCCACCTTGCTCGCGAGTCAATTGAGGTTGATGACTTCACCTATGTCGTTGAGCCCAAGATTGACGGGCTTGCGGTTTCGCTCCGCTATGAGGACGGCGTGTTCGTCCGTGGCGCAACGCGAGGTGATGGTGTGGTGGGGGAGGACATCAGCCAGAACTTGATGACGATCGCCTCGATTCCAAAGAAGCTCAGTAACGCTCCGCGCGTCTTGGAAGTCAGGGGGGAGGTTTATCTCCCCATCGCGGATTTTGCCGCGCTCAATGAGCGGCGGGCGGCTGCGGGCGAGTCAACCTTCATGAACCCCCGTAACTCGGCCGCTGGCTCGTTGCGCC